>ERZ842401.778-NODE-778-length-47082-cov-6.719757_pt1 | contig 47082 bp, 50 predicted proteins | sample MGYA00521270_ERZ842401 | MGnify/ENA primary metagenome ERZ842401 (study PRJEB31892, sample SAMEA3878208) | bioreactor metagenome | biome: Moose rumen | place: Sweden | collected 2011-10 | study: EMG produced TPA metagenomics assembly of the PRJEB12797 data set... | reverse complement strand
GGTAGAGCACGCGGCTGTTAACCGCGGTGTCGTTGGTTCGAGTCCAACTGGGGGAGTCAAAAAGAACAGACATCTTCGGATGTCTGTTCTTTTTGTTTTCAATTTGATGTCGAATCAACTTCACTTTGTTTCGGCATCCGTGTTGCGGCTGTTAACTGGCTCAGCCATCGCCGCGTCCGGTGGACGAAAAAGGCGATGGTTGAGCAGGAAGAAACAGGAAGAATTGCGAAGCGCTCCAAGCGAGCAAGGCGACCATGTTTCTGACCGATACTGTCGTTGGTTCGAGTCCAACTGGGGGAGCCACCATAGTGCAGTTAAATTGATACGATTTGACTGCACTATTTTTATTCCCGAAAAACCATTTATTTCAAGGGGTTTCTGCCATTAGACAAAATAAAACGCCCTGTAATAGGGCGTTATTTTAATGCTGTTTTTTCTTGCAAATCCCGTTTTTACTTGCACTCCGTGAAAATGGGCACACTCCGTGAAAATGAAATGCACTCCGTGAAAACAACAAAGTCCTATTGTGTTGAATAAAGTTTGATTCTGTGGTAAAATACATTTATCAATAAGTGGCGGTGAAATGATGAAGGTATTCTGCTGGGATTTTGATGGAACGATAACGGTTTCAAATCCGCTTTGGACAGGGTGCATGGTAGATGCATTGAAATTAATAGAGCCTGAGACTGAAAACGCATTTTTCAATGTGATAAGACCATATATGGCTTTTGGATTCCCTTGGCATACACCTGAAAATGATTATAGAAATTATACAGGCAGCCTTTGGTGGAAACAAATGGAAAACCATTTTTATGAAAGCTATATCAAATGTGGTGTTAATCCGGAAGTAGCTCACAAGGCATCAGAGAAAGTAAAATTCATTATGACACAGAAATCCCGCTATACTATCTACAACGATGCAATTGAAACCTTATGCGTACTAAACCTAAACGGTGCTAAAAATGTTCTTCTTTCAAATAATTATCCTGAATTAAGAACGGTATTAAAGGCGTTAGATATAGAAAAGTATTTTGACGAAATAATCATTTCGGCTGAAGTAGGATATAACAAACCAAACAAAGAAATATTTGATATTGCAAAAGAAAATTATCCTAATGCGGAATTCTTTATGATTGGGGATAGTGTTAACGCAGATATTATCGGTGGCAAACAAAACGGAATGACAACAATTCTTGTTCACAAAGGTTATTCAGAAGAAGCCGACTATTGCTTTGACGATTTGTCTTCAATAATTGAATTACTTCCCTGATTAATAAGGTTGTCACATTTTTTGAAGGTTGTCACATTTTTCCTTCAGGGGTGTCACATTGTATCATTTTTAGGATTTGCAGACAAAAAGAACAGACATCTTCGGATGTCTGTTCTTTTTGTTTTCAATTTGATGTCAAATCAACTTCACTTTGTTTTGGCAGCCGTGTTGCGGCTGTTAACTGGCTCAGCCATCGCCGCGTCCGGTGGACGAAAAAGGCGATGGTTGAGCAGGAAGAAACAGGAAGAATTGCGAAGCGCACCTGACGGGTGCCGTCCCCTCTGTCACTCCGTGACATCTCCCCACGCTGTGGGGAGATACCAAGCGAGCAAGGCGAGTATAAAGGTTCTGCCACAGGCAGGTTCTTATATTTCTGACCGAGTATTCGATTTTTTAAACCTATTTTGTTCTTCCTATTATTACTCATTTATGATATAATAATCTAAAGATATCTCAATTATTCTGCAAGGCGGTGTTTATAATATGGGATATATTGAAGAAATAAGAAAACAGATCGGTCATAAGCGCATTATTCTTACAGGAAGCGTTGTGATAATCAAAAATAAGGATAACGAGGTTCTTTTGCAGAAAAGGACGCACCCGAAGGGTAAGTGGGGTTTCCCCGGCGGACTTATGGAATTGGGTGAGTCTACCGTTGAAACAGCAAAGAGAGAGGTGTTTGAAGAAACAAATCTCGTTGTTGACGACCTAATGCTTATCGGCGTATATTCCGGAAAGGACTATCTTTGTAAGGCGCTCAACGGAGACGAATGGTATGTTGTTGTAGTTGCATATTCCACGGAAAACTATAATGGTGAATTAAGAGTTAACGATGATGAATCCGAAAGTCTTGAATGGTTTTCTGTTGATAACATTCCCGACAACATTGCAAAAACACATAAAGAATTACTGAATGATTTTATTAAGGGATTATAAATAATTGTCAGGAGGGATATATTATGTTCAATGCTGAAAAGGTCAGGAAAGACTGTGTGCAGTGGATAAAGGATTTTTTTGAGGAAAACGGCAAGGGCTGTAATGCCGTTGTAGGTATTTCGGGCGGTAAGGACAGCTCAATTGTTGCGGCGCTTTGTGTTGAAGCGTTAGGCAAGGACAGGGTTATCGGCGTACTTATGCCCAACGGAGAGCAGGCGGATATTGATATGGCGAAGCTGCTTGTTAATCACCTTGGAATAAAGCATTACATTATAAATATAAAAGACGCTGTCGAAGGACTGAAGAAAAATATCCCGTTTGAGCTTTCAAACCAGTCGGTTGTAAATCTTCCGCCGAGAATAAGAATGTCTACTCTCTACGCGGTTGCGCAAAGTCATAACGGTCGCGTTGCAAATACATGTAATCTTTCCGAGGACTGGGTAGGATATTCAACCCGTTACGGCGACAGCGTCGGCGATTTCAGCCCGTGCTCACACCTGACGGTTCAGGAGATGAAGCAAATCGGCAGGCTTCTTGGACTGCCCGACGTGCTTATTGACAAGGTTCCCATTGACGGACTAAGCGGCAAGACGGATGAGGATAATCTCGGTTTCACTTACGCCGAGCTGGACAGATACATTCGCGAGGGCGTAATAACGGATAGTGAAAAGAAGGCAAAAATTGACCGCTTGCATAAGATAAATCAGTTTAAACTCAAGTTAATGCCGTCCTTCAAGCCGGAGCTGTAAACTAAAAAGCACTTGACAAAACCAATAGTAATGGCTACAATAATAATCAGAGGCGAACAAATGTTCTTGCCTCTGATTTTGTTTTTAGGAGATGATAATATAACAAGCTATGAATTCAGAAATAATCCGATGTTTCTGAGAAATCAGTTCAAGGGAGTTGGAATGTTTAACTTGCCCCTTGTTAAAAAGCAGAATATCAACCTTGATTCTGTTGAGCTTTTGGGTTATGATAAATTGAGTGAAAACGAAACGGATAAAATCGTTCACTTTTTTCTCGATGACAATAAATTCCAAAGCATTTATAATCAAACTGATGAAAAGGTTGAAACGCTGAAAAAGTTTAAGGCAATCTTAACGCCTGACTTCAGCATGTATATTGAAATGCCTACAGCATTACAGTTATATAGCTGTTTCAAAAACAGGTGGGTAGGCGCATATCTTCAAAGCAAGGGTGTAAAGGTTATACCAACTGTCAGGTGGGGAAATCTTGAAAGTTTTAATTATTGCTTTGACGGAATAGAAAAAGGCAGTATTGTTGCCGTTTCAACAGTCGGATTAAAAAACGATAAAGCAAATTTTATGCTCGGCTACAATGAAATGCGTCGACGCATAAAACCCGAAGCGGTAATTTGCTACGGAAAACCCTTTGAAGAAATGAAGGGCAAAATCATTGAGGTTGATTATGCCGAAACGAATAATCTTAACAAAGGTTATTATGTAAAAAAGATTTACGGTTATGTTGAGTCAGTGTGTAAAGGCGGCGGCTCCGCAAGCGGAAGTATGTCGGGGAATCCAAAACCAAGTGGTTCAACACCAACAGGCAACAGCATCAATGAGTGTTCTATTGAAGATTTGCCGGAAAATGTTCAGGAATCATATCAAAAATATGAAAAATATGGTTGGAAAAACCATAAAGAACAATCTTCAGGAACTAAAGCTGGTAAAAAATATAGTAATAGAGATCATAGACTTCCAGAAACAGATAGTAACGGACAAAGAACTCAGTATTATGAGTATGATGTAAATAACAGATCATCTAATTCCGAAAGGGATAATCAAAGATTTGTTCGAGATGACAATGGTAATGTATACTATACCGATGATCACTACGATACATTTCGTAAGATTAAATAGGAGGACATTATGAATAGAATATATCGAATGAAAAACGAAGAGTTTGATAATCAAAAAATATTATATAAGTATAATGATACAAAGTACTACATTATGGATGGAAATGGAATCAATACTTATGAAGAATATTTTGATAAACTGTGGAGTGTGTTTAACTTCTCGGATATTCCGAAGGGTTGGCATAAAAATTATCACACCGAAGATGAATATATGACCGATGCAAAGGAAATTACGGCAGAAAAGGTCGTTTTTGTCATAATGCATTACAACAATTTCTTTAAAGAAAATTTAAAAGAAAAGGAAGATATTGAAGATTATTATGAAAACTATTTGTTGCCATATTGGGACAGTGAAGTCGAACAGGTAGTAAAAGACGGCAGGCGTAAAGACTTTAATATTTATCTTGTTTGTGATTAAGAGGCGTAACAGATGAAAACAACAAAAATCTACATTGATGGCTATGATAAGTTTGAAAGCATCGATGATTTCAAATTCAGTTTAATACATGGCAGAGAAATAGTCATAGTATGGGATGGTATTGAATACACAATACTCAAAGAAAGCGACAATAATGATAAATTTACAATTTGTCAAGCAAACAAGCCCGAAACTGAAAATGTATTTGATACAGTTGAAAATCTTTTGGAGTTCGCATTAAAAACCGGCGAAAAACTAAAAGACATCATAACTCAAGCCGAAGTCAATTGGAGAAATCTATAAGGGTTAAATAAATATGAAAAGATGCGGTAATATGAACTTTTATGATAGTTTAAAAGATTGGATAGAAGCAGGCAGAGAAATAGAATTCACCTATATGGAAAAAGAGTATTCCGTCACTTATTATAAACGTAATAATGGAGAATATGGTATTTCATTTTGTGAGTTTAATTGCGAGCCAACATATTTTATTGATGAGGAAGATTTTTTAGCAAATGCCAGAGTAGGCGAAAATCTTTTATCAGAGATTTGGGAAGCAATAACTGATATCGTAGTTTTTTAACTAAAAGTTTAAACCATAATGAACCGTATGGGCATCATTGGGATTATAAAAACCTAAATGGTTGGAAAGACGGTTACAGAATATTCCCTGATGGAACTTGGATGAGAAAAGATTTAGAATGGGAGGTTTTTAACAGTGTCAAGAAATAACGATATAATTAAAGATACTGCAGAAAAATACTATAATGACGGTTGGTTTAATAATTCCATATTTAAAAAAACAGCTTTTACTATCGGAGACCATAATCACTGTTGTATAGATTTTAAAAAAATAAGTCAGTTTGATTACCCTAATAGTGAAAAGCAGGGTTACTATTCATGTGCTGACGGAACCTGGTTCTGCACTATATGTTTTGAAGAATATGCAAAATATCGAAAATTACCCCTTGAAAGCAATACCGTTAAAGATATTGAAGAAGCGTTGAACAAACATAAAACCGTTATTATTTCACTTAAAAATGAGCAGTACTTTATAAAAAATATAAGCGGTAAAATAAATGTTGAGAACAATGAAAAAACGGTTGAGTATGAGAGCTTAACCGAAATGGAAAACGCTCAGCTCTTTTACGGAAAGCTGCTTCGGGATATTATTGACGACATTTTTGTAGGGTACAGAGAATAGTGTAAACAAGGACAGGTTGAAGCCTGTCCTTGTTCTTTTAAATAGGTCTTTATTATTTATCGTTTAAGTGATAGAATATACGATGTTACTGTTAAAAAATCTTTACCGTTTTTTTACTTTTCCTTTATCTGAGTTTTGAAAAGGAATGGTATTTTTTGTATAACGGATTTAAGGGAAACGGAGAAATGAAAATGTACAGTGTACTTGTTTGTGACGACGATAAAGCCATACTCGACTCATTGCGTATTTACCTTGAGAATGAGGGTTATAAGGTGCTTGCCGCTTCGGACGGCGAACAGGCGCTTGAAATAATACGCAACAATGAGGTTCACTGCGTTGTGCTTGACATTATGATGCCGAAGCTTGACGGGCTTAAAACGACGCTGAAAATCAGGGAGAAATACAATTTCCCGATTATTCTGCTTTCCGCAAAAAGCGAGGATACGGATAAAATTGCAGGACTCGGCTTCGGCGCCGACGACTATGTGACAAAGCCGTTTAATCCGCTTGAGCTGGTCGCAAGAGTCAAGTCGCAGATTCGCCGATATGTAAGCTTCGGCTCGCTGGAATTTAAAAAAAGCCAGCTTGTGACGGGCGGCGTGGTGCTCGATACGGACACAAAAACCGTAACCGTTGACGGCAGTGAGGTTAAGCTTACGGCAATGGAATTCAAAATCCTTGAGTACCTGATGGAAAATATGGGAAGGGTTTTATCCTCGTCTCAGATTTATGAGGCGGTGTGGAAGGAGCCGTCATATTCAAGCGAAAAGACAGTAACCGTACATATCAAAAATATCCGTGATAAAATTGAAATCAACCCCAAAAATCCGAAATACTTAAAGGTGGTGTACGGCCTTGGATACAAATGTGAAAAGGTTTAAGTATTCAATAGTTTTTAAAATTCTTTGCGTAGCAATAAGCTTTTTGAGCTTTTTTGCCGTGCTGAAAATAGGTACGGATACGGCAATATCCTATTTCTATGCGCAGGATGCTTATGTTTCCGGAAATTCAACGTCAAAAACCGAAGCAATGTCCGACTGGACCTCAAACTACAACTTCTTTTGGGCGCTTGATACGGATGTTTTCGCTGTCAGGCAGAGTGTGGCATCTGACTATGATATAAACAGCCTCCGTCAGCAATTGGCTGATAAGAAAAAAGAGTATATCGCGGAGGCGTTAAAGATTTCCGAAGAGCTCCGGAGAGAAAAGGAAGCTGCCGAAAAAGAAGAATACGTCGATGACAATGAGGATGCGGAAGAATTTGACGGGTATGATGAATACGAAACCACCCGTTATTATGACGCAAGTGATTTTGTCGGGGAATTGGAAATAAAAATCAATGACGAGTATGTCGGCGATTTTTATATCAGTGCAGGAGACACTGCCGAACAGTTGTCCGTAAAGTATGACGGCCATATTATAATGTGGGCGGACAGTTATTATGAGTCTATAGTGAATCCGGTTCACTACGGTATTTCCGAAGAAATCGGTTATTATGCCGAGTTTAAAGGAAATGAGAGCAGCAGCGTTAAGAATTTTAAGGAAAGTGATGCCCGTTCGGCAGATACATATTTTATAGTCAAGAGCGGTAAACTTGAAACTAAAGGGATAAACAGCGAAATAGCAGGATTTATTTATGAAAATTTAAAGAAACTGCCCGATATAAACGATTTGACTCTTTATGTATATCTTGATACCGGCAAACTCACTCCCGTCAGCCTTGAAACGCTTATTAACAGGGGAGTCGAGGGGAACAGTATGACCTATTCCCAGCTCTACGATATGTATAATCGCCATAAGTCAGCCGATAACAATATCGCAAGAAGCCTGATTATTGCGGCTGTCCTTTTAATCGTAAGCATTTCATTTGCGCTTATGTATTTTGAAATAACAGGTAAGAAGAACGAAGATGAGCCTGCAAAACGGCGTGTATATGATTTTGTGCCGTTTGAGCTTGGCTTGACTGCGGTTGCGGCAATTATTGCAGGCTTGATTTATTTGTTCGTGGAGTTTTTTGACTCCGCAAGAGCCAGAGCGGTTATTTCGGTGTCGTACGGAATAGCGGTTGTCGCTGTTATAAGTTGGATAGCATTGTTTGTGCTCTGCGCTTCGAATGCAAGATATTTCCGCTCGGATAAAAAGGCGCGCACGCATTTTCTGACCTATTGGTTATGCGTTGGCGTATGGAAGGTTATTTTGGCATTCGCTCACTGTATCGGCTTCGTTGCAGGAAAAATCAAAAATGCGGTTAAAAAGCTTTTCGGCGTTGTTGCATACAGACCGAAAAAGTATAAGAGAAATGTAATTGCTCTTGCCATATTATTGGCTGTAATGAATGTTGTATTCTTGAGCGTTATGGCTGTTTCTCTGCTTTATGAGGAAAGCATAGTACTGTTCCTGATGTTCTTTTTCCCGTTAATTATAATTGACAGCTATACCCTTTACAGAGTTTGCAAATACATTAAAAATCTTGACGAGATAATTGACGCAAGCTCAAGGCACGAGGATATTATCACGCCGCTTGAGAAGCTTGACAATTCGCTTCGGGTGCTTGCGTTGAATATGAAATACTCAAATTCCCAGCTTCAGGCGGCTATAAACAAGGCGGTAAAGGACGAAAGGCTTCGCACGGAGCTTATCACAAACGTCTCGCACGATCTGAAAACTCCGCTTACGTCAATTATTGTCTATGTTGACCTGCTTTCAAAATGCGATATTGACGACGAAAACGCAAAGGAATATATAAAGGTGCTTGACGAAAAGGGCAATAAGCTTAAAAAGCTCATTGACGACCTTATTGAAGCGTCAAAGGTCACGTCGGGAAACGTTACGGTTAATCCGACTAACATAAATCTTTCCGAGCTTTGCCTGCAGGCTACGGTTGAAGCGCAGTCCGATTTTGAAAAGAACGGACTTGAAATGGTTGTAAAAGCCGGTGAAAAGCAGACGTATGTTTTTGCGGACGGGGTTAAGACCAACAGGATCATTGAAAACCTGCTTTCAAATGCAAAAAAGTATTCCGCAAAGGGCTCAAGGGTTTATGTGAGCGTATATGAGGAAAACGGCAGGGGCGTTTTTGAAATTAAAAATATCTCCGCTCAACCGCTTGACATTACGCCCGACGAACTGACCGAAAGGTTTGTAAGAGGCGATAAATCAAGAAATCAGGAGGGCAACGGTCTGGGGCTGTCTATTGCGAAGGAGCTTTGCACGCTGCAGAACGGTGAGCTTGAACTGACTATTGACGGCGATTTGTTTAAAGCGAGGGTTTGTCTTCCCAAAAAGGCTACATAATAAAATCCCCCAAAAAGTAAAGGACGGGTCATCACTGACCTGTCCTTTATCTTTTAATAATGTTTTAAAAATGGAATATGCCGTATGTAATAAGCGACATTATAAGACCTGCTACAAAAACGCCGAGCGCGATTATCGGCAGGGCTTTTTTCATTCTCAAATCAAGCAGCGCCGCTATGAGCGCGCCAGTCCAGCCGCCCGTGCCGGGAAGCGGAACGGCAACAAAGGCGAGAAGCCCCCACGCCTTATATTTAAGCACCTTGTCCTTGTTCTTTTCGCCCTTTGCTTCAAGGCGGTCAAGTATTTTGTGCATAAACTTAAAACGCCGAAGAAACTGAAAAATACTGCGAATAAAAAGCAGGATAAAGGGGATAGGGAGCATATTTCCGGCATAGCAGATTAAAAAGGCCTTCAGAAAATCGACCTCAAGAATCCTTGCGGCTATCATTCCGCCTCTTATTTCAAGAATGGGGAAAAGCGAAATAATAAAAATGGTCAATTCCTCGGGTATTTTGTTTTTAAAAAGCTCAACAAAAAAATTGACTATCTGTTCAGCCATTTAATTCCTCCGCATAGTTGTTCTCTATGAACCGCTTCGCGCGGTAAAGAATGTCCTTGTCGTTGGCGTATCTTAAGCGTTTTATCGCCTTATCAAAATCAAGCCAGATGTAATCCTCAATTTCCTCGGGCTGGATAATGGTTTTTATGTCCTTTGTTGTCGCAAGGAATAATGCAACGCTTTTTTCAATTCTTCCCTGAATGGTATATTCGCTCTTATACCGAAAGCCGTCGAGAATGTCAATATGAATGCCCGTCTCCTCAAGCACTTCGCGGCGAGCAGTGGTTTTTTCGTCCTCGCCCTTTTCCATATGACCCTTCGGGAAGCCCCAGTTGGTGCTGCGCTTGTTTTTAATAAGCAAAAACCGTCTTTCGCCCATAATATCGCGAAAAACTATTGCGCCGCAGCTTCTTTCGTAAAGGCACTCAACCGAATAGCCGTAAACACTTTCCGTAGAGTCAATGCCGTCCTTCACGTCATTTATGATATAACGCTGACTTTTCGGGGAAACAACGAGCACAACGCCCTTTTTATTTTTCCTGCGCACAACGGCAATAACTCTTCCGTCAAAATTTCTTACCGGGTGAGAAATGCCGATTATGTACGCGCCTTTGATGTGGTAATGCGGTTCGACAGGCGTTTCAACGGAGCCGAAATTAAGCTTAAATTCGGCTCCGGACACCTCGTCAATTGAGCCAATGGGGTTCGTGACCCTGACCCTTATACTTTTTCCGAGCATGGTAGTCCCTTTCACTTTGCCGTCTAAAGAAACTTGCGGACAACTTAAAATACAATTGTCTGACAGACGGCCGATACGTTACCCATTATTATATATAAAACCGCGTTTAGTTGCAAGAGTAATGTGCTTTTTTAATTAAAAAAACATCTTTTTTTATAAAAAGCATTGTATAAATTTGCGTTTTGCTGTAAAATAACAAAGAATATACTCTCCGACAGACTTTGTTTTCGGATTGTGGTTTTTGGAGGTGCTTATGGACGATTTGTTTTCCAACAGTCCAAAGAACGATGATTTTGAGGATATAAGCAGTCATTCCGATTGGTCGGATGATTTTGAAGATATTTTCAGCAATTCGCAAAAGGAAATAAACGATTTGTTCAGCGAGCCGACCTTGAAAAAAGAGTCGACTCCGGCGCAAAGTAATCTGCAGACCGGTTCAAACCTTGATTTTGATATGAGCTATTTTACCGATTCGGGCAGTCAGCCGAGGGTTACGAGAAGCGCGCCGACGCAGGGTGAGAATATGAGAAAAGACAATATGCAGTATGAGGATATCTCCAGCTCCAGCGCCTCAGGCGGCAAAAAAACGAACAGGAAAAAGGTAATTATCGGCATTCTTGCAGCCGTGCTTGCCGTTATAGTTCTGGTCGGCGGCTTTGCGCTGTTTAAATGGAACGATATCATCGGTCAGCTTAACTACAAAAAGACTGAAAAGAATAAGTACATAGACGAGAATGAGCTTACAAGAGGAGACGGAATTACAAATATTCTTCTTATAGGCTCGGATACGCGAGTAGGCGACACAACGGGTACGCGCTCGGATACTACGATTCTTCTTTCAATTGACACTAAAAGCAAGCAGCTTAAGCTTACCTCGTTTTTAAGGGACTCGTATATTGAAATCCCCGAAAACGGCTACAATAAGCTCAATGCGGCGTTCAGCTGGGGCGGCTCGCAGCTTCTTATAGATACGCTTGAATACAATTTCAAGGTTGATATTGACTATTATGTTGCAATTGACTTTGAGGCGTTCAAGGATGTTATTGACAAGCTCGGCGGAGTTGACGTTGAAATTACGGACAATGAGGCAAGATATATCAACAGTCAGGACCATATGACTCAGCAAGAGCGCGACGCCTTCCCCGAAAGAATTGAGGGCGGAATGAACCACTTTACCGGCGCACAGGCTCTCTGGTACTGCAGAATAAGATATCTTGATTCGGATTTCAACCGTACCCAGAGACAGCGTAAAACCCTTAACGCTGCGCTTCAGTCGGCAAAGGGAAAGAATATTACTGAACTGCTCGATATCGCAAAATTCGGCGCAAGCCTTGTTACGACCGATATCACCAAGCAGCAGATTAACTCTTATACCAAGCAGGCGCTTTCGTTTATGAAATACGAAATAGTCGGTATGCAGATTCCTGCCGACGGCACCTGGCACAGCGAAAGCACCCACGCAGGCGATTCGCTTGTATTTGACCTTGATGAAAACAGGGAAAAGCTTAACGATTTCATTTACGGCGGCGTTTATACGGAGCCTGTAGAGGAAGAGGAAAACTGATTTTCGGGAGAGTATTATGAAAAAGGCTAAGAGCACACTCGTAAAGGAATTTAAGGTCGGTCAGATAGATAAGAGAATTTACGGTTCGTTTATCGAACACCTCGGCAGGGCGGTTTACGGCGGTATTTATGACCCCGAGCATCCGTTGGCGGACGAGGACGGCTTTCGAAAAGACGTTATTGATTCCGTAAAAACGCTCAATGTTCCCATTGTACGTTATCCGGGCGGAAATTTCGTTTCGGGTTATAACTGGGAGGACGGCGTCGGACCGAAAGAGCTTCGCCCGAAAAGGCTTGAGCTTGCCTGGGGCGTTACGGAGGACAACTCCTTTGGCACAAATGAATTCTTAAAATGGTGCAAAAAGGCAAATACTGAGTGTATGATGGCTGTAAACCTCGGCACAAGGGGAGTTGACGCTGCAAGAAATCTTGTTGAGTACTGCAACCATCCGTCGGGTTCGTATTACAGTGACCTGAGAGTTAAGCACGGCGTAAAGGAGCCTCATAATATCAAGCTCTGGTGCCTCGGTAATGAAATGGACGGTCCCTGGCAGCTGGGTCACAAGGAAGCGTATGATTACGGTATGCTTGCAAATGAAGCTGCAAAGGCTATGAAGGCGGTTGACGGCTCAATTGAAACCGTTATCTGCGGAAGCTCGAACTACGGTATGCGCACCTTCGGCGAATGGGAAACCAAAACGCTTGATATCGCTTTTGACGCGGTTGACTACGTCTCGCTTCATCAGTACTTTGACAACAGAAGAGACGATACTCCCTCCTTTCTTGCAAAAAATATGGATATGGAGAGGTTTATCAAGACGGTTGTCAGCATTTGCGATTACATTAAGGGTAAAAAGCATTCGCGCCATACCGTAAATCTTTCGTTTGATGAGTGGAACGTATGGTACCACTCAAACGGCGATTATGTTGAGCGCTGGTCAAAGGCGCCTCATCAGCTTGAGGATATTTATAATTTTGAGGACGCTCTTCTTGTCGGACTCATTCTCATAACTCTTCTTCGCAATTGCGACAGAGTTAAGGTTGCGTGCCTTGCGCAGCTGGTAAACGTCATCGCTCCGATAATGACCGAGGACGGCGGAAGAATGTTTGAACAGACGATTTATTATCCCTTCGCTCATGTCAGTAATTACGGACGCGGCTCGGTTCTTCATCAGGTTATCGACAGCCCGAAGCACGACACAAAGGAGTTTTCGGATGTGCCTGATATCGACAGCGTATCGGTCCTCAGTGACGACGAAAACGAGCTTACGGTATTTGCCGTAAACAGAAGTGAAACGGACGACGTTTTATATGAGCTTCGTCTTGTTGATATGGGTCAGTTAAAGCCGGTTGAGTGCATTTGTATGTCGGGCTTTGACCTTAAGGCTTCAAACGGCTTTGATTCTTCGCTTGTTAAACCGAAAAACGTTGAATTACCCGTTATCGACGGCGATAAGGCTGAAATTAAACTTGCGCCTCTTTCGTGGAATGTAATAAGATTCAAAAAATAAGGTGATATTATGGCAAAATGTCCAAAGTGCGGCAAGGAGCTTACAATTCTCAATTTTAGGGCGGAATGTCCCAAATGCGGCGTCAATATTCCCAATTATGACTGGGAAAGGCGTCTTGAAGAGGACGCCGATAAGGCTGAAATGTCCTTTGCAAGGCTTCACTATAAGACCGCTAACTTTAAAAGCGCAACTGTCGGAAGTCCGCTTCGAATAGTAAGACTTATTTGTACCTTCTTACCGTTAATTGCATTGGTTCTTCCCATGGCAAAATACAGCTACGCTTTTCCCTTTGTTGCAAAGGACGGAACACTGAGCTTTCTGAATATAGTGCTCAAATTCTTCGGCGACACGGGACTGTTAAGTCATCTTATCGCCCTGACAAAGGGTCAGATTATGGGTCAAAGCGCTTCGGCTATGCTTTTCTCATTCCTTGGAATGTTCCTTGCAGTTGTGTTCGGCGTGCTCAATTTCTTTGTGCTTCTCATAGCGGCGTTTAACCTGCATTGGAGACTTAATGTAATTCTTAACGCGCTCGCCGCAGGCTGCTTCGGTTTAAGCTATTTTTATATGAGTAAATTCTTTGCGCTTTCGGCTGCAGGCGGCTTTTCGGCTGTCAGCGGTTCGGTGCAGTTTGCGTTCTTCGTAGGCATAGCGCTTTTCCTTTTAAATATGGTGCTTAATATCGTTGTCGGTTTAGGTCTTTCAAAACAGAAAAAGGAGCAGCCTACAATTGACGAAGCAGCAAAAGAAGAAATTGAAAAGCTCCATATTTACGGCTACGGCTATAAGGAAGAAAAGAAAGAAAAAAAGAGTAAGAAAAGCAAGGATAAGAAAGAAGAAGCGGACGGGTAAAATTTTTTCTTGACATACTTGTATTTACTGTGATATAATGCCATTTGCCGCATATTAAGGGCGTGCGAAAACGCACACAATAAATCTTTGATTTAGCCTGATTAGCGAGACCGTAATGAAGGAAGGAAAAAAGAATGTACGCAGTCATTGAAACAGGCGGTAAGCAGTACAAGGTAGAGGCCGGCGATAAGGTCTATATCGAAAAGCTTGCTGTTGAGGCTGAAAGTGACGTAACCTTTGACAAGGTTGTTGCTCTTGGAACCGATAAGGGCTTTAAGGCAGGCACACCCTATGTTGACGGCGCTACCGTTGCAGCCAAGGTCGTTAAAAACGGCAAGGCTAAAAAGGTAACAGTTTTCACCTACAAGCCCAAGAAGAACGAAAAGCGTAAGATGGGTCATCGTCAGCCTTACACATTGGTTGAGATTACCGCTATTAACGCTTAATTATGATTAACGCAGATTTTTCCGTCTCAAAGGACGGAGTTTTAACGGGCTTTACCGTGTCGGGTCATTCGGGTTTTGCCGAGGAAGGACTGGACATTGTATGCGCGGCGGTTTCGTCAATGGCTTTTCTTACAGCCAATACCGTTATTGAGGTTATAAAGGCTTCACCCGAAATTAAGGTTGAGGACGGCTTTATATCGCTTAAGCTCAAAGACGGTGAAGACGAGCGGTGCCAGATTCCGTTAAAGGGTTTTTATCTGCAGATGAAAGAGCTTGTAAAGCAATATCCCGATTATATTAGGATAAAAGAGGTGTAAAAAATGCTTAAAATTAACATTCAGTTATTCGCTCATAAAAAAGGTATGGGTTCAACCCGTAACGGCCGTGATTCTGAATCAAAGAGACTCGGCGCAAAGCGCGCTGACGGTCAGTTTGTACTTGCAGGCAACGTCCTTGTAAGACAGAGGGGCACTCACATCCATCCCGGCAACAACGTAGGCAAGGGTTCGGACGACACACTTTTTGCTCTTATCGACGGAACGGTTAAGTTTGAAAGATACGGTAAGGACCGCAAAAAGGTCAGCGTATACGCTGTTGAGCAGTAGTTTTAAAGACAAATTTAAACCCGTCGGGACTGTTTCCGACGGGTTTATTATTTATTTGACATATTATTTTGAATGCTTTATAATTAAGGAGCAGAAATGAAAAACAAAAAACGGAGGTTTTATTATGAATTGTCCAAAATGCGGCGCTCCCGTCGCTCCGGGTACAAGCTTTTGCAGTAACTGCGGCGCTTCCTTCAGCGCTTCGTCGCAGCCCGTATCCCAGCCTGTATCCCAGCCCGTAGCGCAGCCTATTCCCCAGCAGAATACATACAACGCTTATCCGACTACTCCGCCTGCGCAGCCTGCATATCAGGCTCCCACACAGGTTCCGCCGGATTATAAACCGTTGAGCCCCTGGGCATATTTCGGATATATGCTTCTTTTCTCAATTCCGGTTGTAGGCTTTATTTGCCTTATTATCTTCTCGGTTGATTCGAGCAATATTAACCGCAGGAATTTTGCCCGTTCGTATTGGATAGCCATTGTTCTTGTAGTAATTCTTACAATTATTGCGGTTATCCTGGCTGCCGTTTTCGGAGTTTCACTCGGCAGAGAGCTCGGCGGATACAGCTATTATTTCTGATAGGTAAAAATTAACGGTATGTAAGGTGACTTGCATACCGTTTTTTTCTTTTATAACTGGTCGAGCGTAAGCTCGTAAGCAGGTAAGAATTCCTCAACAAAGACGTTGCATTCGGGACAGTCCAGCTTTTTTATAATCTGCTTTGTGCTTTTTTCCGCCATTTTGAATTCGGAATTTCCCGCCTTGCGTTCTTCAATACATTTTATCAAAGCGCTCAGTTTATCCGCCGCCTTAATAAGCACCCAAAGCTCTTTATCCTTTTCGTCCTTAAAGAACATCGGCGAAAAGTCCTCTTTTAAATCCTCGGGCAGCATATCGAGGAGTCTTTCACAGGCGTTATCCTCAATTTTTTTGAATTCACTGCGCATCCGGTCGCTGTTGTATTTTACGGGAGTCGGCATATCGCCCGTAATGATTTCGGGCGTGTCATGATAAAGCGCAAGCGCAGCGGCGCGCTCGGCATTATAGTTTTTACTGAACCTCTTGTTGCCGATTACCGCAAGCGCGTGGGCAAGAGTTGCAACCTCAAGAGAATGCTCCGCAAGGCTTTCGGTGCGTGTGTTTCTCATAAGCGCCCAGCGGTTTATGTATTTAATTCTTGAAGAAAAAGCAAAAAATGAGTTATTCATCGGTTTTCACCCTTTATCTTATAATCTGTAATTCTGTCCGCCAGAAGGCAGAAATCGTTCATAGTGAATCTTTCGGCGCGTATGTTTTCCTCAAAGCCGCATTCCTTTAAAATAAGGGAAACAGCGCTTTTTTCAATTGAGAGCCCTGCGCTTAGAGAATTGACCGCGGTTTTTCTCCTCTGGGCAAAGGCGGCTTTTACCGTCTGCCAGAAAACGGTTTCATCCTTCGGCTTTACGGGGCTTTCCTTTAAAAGCCTTAAGGAGATGACCTCGCTGTCGACCTTCGGAGAGGGGATAAAGCTTTCTCTTGGCACGAAAAACAGCTTTTCGGCTTTTGAATAGTAATTTACGGCTGCCGTAAGAGCGCCAGAATCTCTGTCTCCGACCTCGGCGCAGATTCTGTCCGCCGCTTCCTTTTGCACCATAACGATAATTTTTTCTATTTCTAACTTGCTTTCAAGCAGCTTCATAATCACGGGAGAGGTGATGTAGTAGGGGAGATTTGCGCAGACAGAAACCTTTCTGTCGCCGAATTTCTCTTTTATAAGCCTTTTTAAATCGACCTTTAAAACGTCCTCGTTGACAATTTCAACATTGTCAAAATCGCAAAGAGTTTTTGAAAGAATGGGCAGCAGTCTTTTGTCAAGCTCAATTGACACGACCTTTTCGGCTCTTTTTGCAAGCTCGGTTGTAAGAACGCCGACGCCGGCTCCGATTTCAATTATACCCGTTTCGCCGTCCGAAACTGCCTCATTGGCCATTTGCGGACATACCTCGGGGTCGATAAGAAAATTCTGGCCGAGCGACTTTGAAAAATGAAAGCCGTTTTCTTCAAGCAGTCTTTTTACAGTGCCGATATCGGACAGATTATACATCATTTCACCCCGTTCATTTAATCTGTCTGCTATTTTATCACATAATTTCAGTTTTAACAATATGCTAAACTGTGAGAAAAGACAAAATACTGTTCTAAAGGTTGAAATTAAGGCAGAATTGGTATAAAATAATCATATTGTTTTGTTTACACTAATACAGTTTTCGGAGGATATATATGAATTACCGTTTGACAAAGGCTCAGGCAAAGGAGATGCTTGAAAATAAGCTCTCGCATTTTATCGGCGTTGAGCCGCACAATGCTACGGATGAGCAGTATTATAAGGCAGTTGCGCTTGTGCTCAGGGACCTTATGAGCAGAGGACGTACGGAATTTTTTGAAAAGGGTGAAAAGAACGGAACAAAAACCGTTTATTACCTTTGTATGGAATTCCTTATGGGACGTTCTCTTAAAAATACGCTTTATAATCTTAATCTTACAAATACTTTTAAAAATGTTCTCAAGGAATACGGCGTCAACCTCGAAAAGCTTTACGAATGCGAGCCCGACGCAGGACTCGGTAACGGCGGCTTGGGAAGACTTGCAGCCTGCTATCTTGACGGACTTGCAACCGACGGATACCCTGCAAGAGGTTATTCAATTCTCTATGAGGCAGGCATTTTCAAGCAGAAGCTTATTGACGGCTGGCAGACGGAGCTTCCCGATTTTTGGCTTCCGGGCGGCGAGGTATGGCTTGTTCCTCATGAGGAATGGGCGCTTGACGTCACCTTTGAGGGAGAGGTAAAGGATTCCTGGGAAGGGACTTACCACCACGTTGAAATCGTGGATTCAAAGCCCGTAAAGGCTGTTCCGTACGATATGTACGTTGCAGGCAAGGACGGCAAGGGAATTTCGGTTCTTCGCCTTTGGTCGGCAAAGGCGGCTGCTCTTGATATGAACCTGTTCAACCAGGGCGACTATATCCGCGCGCTTGAGCAGAACGCTATGGCTGAGGTTATTTCAAAGGTGCTCTATCCTGCGGATAACCATCCCGAGGGAAAATCCTTAAGACTTCGTCAGCAGTATTTCCTCGTTTCCGCTTCGGTTCAGGATATTGTAAGACGCCATCTTCGCCATTACAATACAATTGACAACTTCGCACAGAAGGTTGCAATTCATATTAACGATACCCACCCGACAATGGCTATTCCCGAGCTTATGAGAATTTTGCTCGACGAGTGCGGCTACGGCTGGGACGAGGCGTGGAATATCGTTACGAATACCGTTGCTTATACAAACCATACGGTTATGAAGGAAGCGCTTGAGTGCTGGCCCGAGGACCTGTTCAAAAGACTTCTTCCGAGAATTTATCAGATTACGAAGGAAATTGACAACCGTTTCCGCGCGTTTGTCTGGAACGCAACGGGAAATGCGGATACCGTTGAAAGAATGGCGATTATTTCAAACGGCGTCGTCAGAATGGCAAATCTCTGTGTTGCGGGAAGCCATTGCGTAAACGGCGTTTCGGCTCTTCACAGCGAAATCCTCAAGGATACCGTTTTCAGCGATTTTTACGCTCTTACTCCTTCAAAATTCACAAACGTCACAAACGGTATTGCCCATAGACGTTGGCTCTGTCAGGCGAATCCGGAATTGGCAAAGCTTATAAAAGAGCTTATCGGCGACGGCTATGTGCTTAACGCAAATGAGCTTGAAAGGCTTAAGGCGTTTAAAAATGACAAGGCGGTTCTTGAAAAAATTGCCGAGGTCAAGTATAAAAACAAGGTTGATTTTTCAAACTATATCAAAAAGACAACGGGCGTATCGCTTGACCCCGAGTCAATATTCGATGTTCAGGTCAAGCGCCTTCACGAATATAAGCGTCAGCACCTGAACGCTTTGAGCATTGTTGCCGAATACCTTAAAATTAAGGAAAATCCCAACGGCAATTACACGCCTCACACATACATTTTCGGCGCAAAGGCGGCTGCAGGCTACTTTATGGCTAAAAAGATTATCAGCTTTATCTGCGCTCTTTCAGATATGATTAACAATGACCCCGACGTCAATAAGTACCTTAAGGTATTTTACGTTGAGGATTACAACGTCACAAAGGCTGAAAGACTTATCCCGACCGCCGATATTTCCGAGCAGATTTCACTTGCAGGAACCGAAGCAAGCGGAACGAGCAATATGAAATTTATGATTAACGGCGCGGTTACTCTCGGCACTCTTGACGGCGCAAATGTTGAAATTCACGACGCGGTGGGCGATGACAATATCGTTATCTTCGGTATGACCACGCCCGAGGTTGAGCAGTTAAAGCACAGGGGCTATAATCCGCAGACGTATTACGATAACAACGAGGAAATCAGAAAGGTGCTTGATTATCTCAACCGTAACGGCGTCAACGGTCAGTATTTCCCGGAAATCACGTCAAGCATTCTCTATAACGATCCGTATATGGTTCTTGCCGATTTCCAGGATTACCGCAACGCGCAGCAGACAATTACCGAGCTTTGGAACAATAAAAAGAAATATGCCCAGATGTCGCTTATGAACACTGCAAATGCAGGTATTTTTGCCGCCGACCGTTCAATAAGAGAATATGCTCAGAATATCTGGCATACAAAATCAGCGTTTAAGAAATAAGAACTATGGATTTTTGCTTTTATTCTTCGCGAAACAGCTTTTATAAGAATAAATTCGGGGCAATTGCCGCAGGGGAGTCTCTGCGGCTTTGTCTTCTTATGCCGAGAAGCTTCGGCGTGCATTATGCGTATCTCGTCATAAAAAAGGACGGCGAGGAATGTGAAAAAAAGCAAATGTACTGGGCAGGTATGCACTCGGACGACTGCGAAGTGTGGGATATAAGCTTTACGGTGGAGGAAAAGGGACTTTACTGGTATCATTTTGAGTACTCAACAGATTTCGGCACTTCTTCAATAAAAAACCTCGGAAATGACAGGTGCAGCGTTAATTTCGGCGAGGATTGGCAGCTTACGGTGTATTCACCCTCCTTTAAAACTCCCGACTGGCTCAAGGGCGGCATTATTTATCAGATTTTCCCTGACCGCTTCTGCTTCTCGGGGGAAAAAAAGAAAAACGTCCCGTCGGACAGAATAATCCGCGACGACTGGGGACAGGAGCCTTATTGGAAGCCGGACGAAAACGGAAAGGTGTTAAATAACGACTATTTCTGCGGCGACCTGAAGGGAATTGAGAGCAAGCTCGATTACTTAAGCGAATTGGGCGTTACCTGCATTTATCTTAATCCGATTTTTGAGGCTCATTCGAATCACAGATACAACACCGCCGATTATATGAAAATTGACCCCTTGCTCGGCACAGGGGAGGATTTTGCTTCCCTTTGTAAAAAGGCAAAGGAAAAGGGGATAGGCATTATCCTTGACGGCGTGTTTTCCCACACGGGCGACGACAGCATTTATTTTAATAAATATGAGAGATATGACAGCGTCGGAGCGTATAATTCCCAAAAGTCACCGTATTTTGAATGGTATAAATTTGATGTTTTTCCCGATGAATACAAAAGCTGGTGGGGATTCGAAACCCTGCCCGAGGTAAGAGAGGAAAACAAAAGCTATCAGAAATTTATCACAGGTAAAAACGGAGTTGTTGAAACGTGGCTTATTGCAGGCGCATCGGGCTTTCGGCTTGATGTTGCGGACGAATTGCCAGACTGCTTTATTGACGTATTGAGAAAAAGCGTTAAAAAGACGGATAAAAACGCCGTTTTGATAGGCGAGGTCTGGGAGGACGCAACAAACAAGGAAAGCTACGGCGAAAGACGGCGCTATCTTTTGGGCGACCAGCTTGACAGCGTTATGAATTACCCGTTTGCAAACGCAATTCTTGATTTTGTGCGTTTCGGAAATGCCGAGGATTTTTACGAAAGAATTATTTCGGTTATTGAAAATTATCCGAGTGAAGCTGTCAATGTGCTGATGAATCATATCGGCACTCACGACACGGAGAGGGCGATTACCTTTCTTGCCGGCGAAAGCTGTGAAAACAAGGGCAGACCGTGGCAGGCGGTCCATAAATTAAGTGAAGACGAATACAAAAAGGGCGTAAAGCTCTTAAAGCTTGCGGCTATTCTTCAATATACCTTACCCGGCGTACCGTCTGTTTACTACGGCGACGAAGCAGGAATGCAGGGTTACAAGGACCCGTTTAACCGCGGCTGTTATCCGTGGGGAGACGAAAACAGAGAGCTTATTGACTTTTATAAAAAGCTCGGGAAATTAAGAAAGGGCATTCCTGCCTTAAAGGACGGAAAAATCCGTTTTATTTCTTCAATTCTCAAATGCGTTGCGTTTGAAAGAAAAAGCGAAAACAGCCGACTTCTTGTAATCGTAAATAAAAATGAGGAAGAAATTACCTATATTCTTCCGAACGAATGGTTCGGCGCGAGTGAAATAAACGGACTTGAAACGGACGGGTGCAAGGTAATTATCCCTCCCGATACAGCGGCAATTTTCAGATAGAAAGAAAAACACCTCCAATTTAGGGTGCAAAGTAGTTTTAGTTCATAAAGCGATAATAAAATCCCCTGCATACTTTCGTATTCAGGGGATTTTTAATTGCTTTAGAGACAAAAGGACAAAGCCAAAACCTAAATATCCTTTTCGGTATCGCCCTTTTTCGGAGGTGTTTTTTGTTAAAAGCTCATATCGGCATCTACAAGATGGCAATAAAGATATTCGTCCTCGTAGTAGGTTTCGAACGTCCCTTCAACGGTGATTTCGTCGTCAAGCTCCGGATAATCCTCGGGCCACGAATGGTTACCCTCCCAGACAAATTCAATACCCTGGGAGCAGCACGCCGTAGCGTCGGGAATAATACAGGCAAAGTACTGGTTTCCCGTTTCCTCGTCAAGGAAGGCGGTGAAAAGACCCTGCATTTTAACCTTTCTTCCGATATAGGTTTCGGGGTTATTCATCATATCGAATACCGTGCTGTATGCAAGGTCCCCCTTCATAACCGAAATATCAAGCAATTCGTCTTCACTTCGGGTATAGGCGCTTTCGGCATCGGAAACCTCAATTACCTCGACAGGGGAGGCGACGTTTGCGGTTTCGCTTTTCTTCGCAGCGCAGGAACTTAACAGCATTATCATAATAAGCGGAATAATCAGTTTTTTCATTTAATTACCTCCCCAAAATGATTTTTATTATTTTATTTTATCGGTTTTTGTTTGTCAATATTTCTTTTTCATTATTTACAAATTGTTTTTATTATTTCAATGATTTTTAATGCCCTTAAAAACCTATCAAAAAAGTATAATTTTCTTAAAAAAGGCTTGACAATACGTCATTTCTATACTAAAATTGAAAACGGTTTTCATTTTCAAAAACGAGGGAGTATTTATGGGCTATAATACAAAGCAGCTTGACGCGATTCTTTCCGTTCTTAAAGAAAGCAAGGGCGCTCATGTTACTGCGGATGAAATTTATATGATTCTTTTAAATCAGGGTAACAGGGTAGGAAAAACCACAGTCTACCGTCACCTTGAAAAAATGACAAACGACGGGACTCTTCGCCGTTTTACTCTCGGCGATAACACGAGCGCGTGCTATCAGCTTGCCGACACTCACTGCGCCGAGCACCATCATTTGAGATGCTCCGTCTGCGGCACGCTTATCCATATGGAATGCGATTATCTTGACTGCCTTGCAGACCATCTTCTTAAAAATCACGATTTTATTCTTGATAAAGGCAAAACCGTAATTTACGGGATTTGCTCGCAGTGCGCAAAGGAGGAAAAGAAATGAAAAAAGCAGTATGTCTTATTCTTGTATTGGTTTTTACTTTGAGCGTGTTCTCCGCCTGCAAAAGAGACGATACCTATAAGGAAAAAACGGGCGGACTTAATATAGTCACAACGATTTTTCCGCCATATGATTTTACAAGGCAGATTGTCGGGGAAAACGCAAATTTGAAAATGCTTCTCCCTTTGGGCAGCGAATCCCATTCATTTGAGCCGAGCACTGCTGATATACTCAGCATTCAGAGCGCCGATATTTTTATTTGTATCGGCGGAGAAAGTGAAAAATGGGTTGAAAAGGTACTCGATTCGCTTGACGCTGATAAGGTGACTGTCATTTCTCTTATTGACCTCGTTGACGCAAAGGAAGAGGAAATAGTCGAGGGAATGGAAGAAGAGGAAGAAGAGGAAGAAGAGGGCGGCGCAGTTATTGAATATGACGAGCACGTCTGGACCTCACCCGTAAACGCCGTAAAAATCGTTGAAGCTATAAGTGACGCAGTCTGTAAAAAGGACAGCAGGAATGCAGAAACGTATAAAGCCAATACTGCTGCGTATGTTGAAAAGTTAAACGAGCTTGACAAGGCGTTCAGGGATACGGTATCTACCGCAAAACGCGACAGAATTGTTGTTGCGGACCGCTTCCCGTTCAGGTATCTGTGTGACGAGTACTCTCTTAAATATTCCGCCGCATTTGCGGGCTGCTCGGCTTCAACGGACCCGAGCGCAAACACGGTAAAATACCTTATAAATAAAGTAAACGACGAAAATATCCCCGTGATTTTCTATATTGAATTTTCGCAGAAAACGGTTGTAAACACGGTTCTCCAGTCTACAAGCGCAAAGGCAATGGAGCTTCATTCCTGTCATAACGTTTCGGCTGAAGATTTTGAAAACGGAGTGGGATATATTGAACTGATGAACAGAAATCTTTCGGCTTTGAAGGAGGCGCTTAATTAAAGTGGCACAGATTAAATGCGATAACGTTTCGCTTGCTTATGACGGCTCGATAATCGTATCCGACCTTAATTTTCAGGTCAATAAGGGCGATTATCTTTGCGTAGTGGGCGAAAACGGTTCGGGTAAAAGTACGCTTGTTAAAACGCTTCTGGGACTTAAAACTCCGTCCGACGGTTCGGTGGCTTTCGGCGACGGACTTGAGCAAAGGGAAATCGGATATCTTCCCCAGCAGACCAGCGCGCAGAAGGATTTTCCGGCGTCCGTTTTTGAGGTTGTGCTTTCGGGCTGTCTTAATAAGCTCGGCAGAAAGCCGTTTTTTACAAAGGAAGATAAGGCGGTTGCCGAAAAGAATATTGAAAGACTCGGAATTTCAAAGCTTAAAAAGCGTTGCTACAGGGAGCTTTCGGGCGGTCAGCAGCAGAGAGTTCTGCTTGCCCGCGCTTTATGCGCTACGGAAAAGCTGCTGCTTCTTGACGAGCCGACGGCAGGACTTGACCCCAAGGTTACGATGGATTTTTATGCGCTTATTTCCGAGCTTAATAAAAGCGGAATTACGATAATAATGGTTTCCCACGATATAAACGCGGCGGTTGAGTATTCAAGCCATATTCTCCACATGAGCCATAAGCCGCTGTTTTTCGGCACTACCGCGGATTATGTTAAAAGTCCGATAGGAAAGGCGTTTATCGGAGGTGATGAGTGATGGATATGACCTTTGCGCAGTTTCTCGAATATTTTAAGCTTCCCTTTATTCAGTACGCTTTTATAGTCGGTATTATTGTATCGCTTTGCTCGTCGCTTCTCGGAGTGAGCCTCGTATTAAAAAGATATTCAATGATAGGCGACGGACTTTCACACGTCGGCTTCGGCACTCTTGCAGTTGCTGCCGCGCTTAATCTTACAAATAAGTCAATGCTCATTTCCATACCTGTTGTCGTGCTTGCGGCGTTTTTACTCTTAAGGCTTAACGAAAGCAGTAAAATCAAGGGCGACTCCGCAATTGCGCTCATTTCAACAAGCGCGCTTGCAATAGGTTATACAATGTCATATACCTCGACTAATTCGTCAAGCGTGGACGTATGTAATTTTATGTTCGGTTCGCTTCTTACGATTAAAAAGAGCGAGGTATTGCCGTCGATTCTCCTTTCAGTCGTCGTGCTTGTAATGTTCATTTTCTTTTACAACCGCATTTTTGCCGTTACCTTTGACGAAACCTTTGCAAAAGCCACGGGCACAAAAAGCGGACTTTACAATATGCTTATTGCGTTTCTTACGGCGGTCACAATTGTAATGGGTATGAAAATAATGGGCACACTTCTTATTTCCGCGCTTATTATTTTCCCTGCGCTCACGTCAATGAGGCTTTGTAAGAGCTTTAAGGGAGTTGTTATACTCTCCGCAATTATTTCGATTATTTGCTGTATTGCAGGCATTATTGCAGGCATTCTTCTCGGCACGCCTACAGGCTCGTCAATTGTGCTTTGTAACCTTCTTCTGTTCCTTGCGTTCAGCGTTATCGCCACTTGCATAAAGCGTAAAAAGGCGGTATAATACACTTACAGCTTTCTTAAGAAGAGGTGTGTTATGAAAAAAATAATATGTTTGGTTCTTTCGGCGGTTATGGTTCTTTCGCTTTCGTCCTGCACGGGAAACAGCGTTGTCGAAAAGGCGAGAAAGGAAAAGCAGACAACCGTTGAAACCCTTGAAAACGTGTTTACGGTGCGTGAAAATACCTTCGTAGCGTCGGTTGACAGTATGTATAGGGAAACGAAGCGTTATATTGACGAATACGATTATGTAAAATATGTCGGCTTTGTTCTTAATCAGGCTGACCCCGAGGACGGCAAGGTGAATTATAATTGGGTTTGCCGTTACGGACCGGGCTGCTGCGGAAGCGGAACGACTCCGGGCTTTGTTGTTGTATATGACGGCGACCTTCCCGAGGAAAAAACCTGGGTTGAGGTTACGGGAAAGCTTAAAATCGCCAAAGAGGGCGACCCGATTTTTACTTATCTTCAGGATCTTCTCGGCACGCTTTACAATGACGACAATACGGCGGTTCCGACCTATGCGTATTTCGAAATTGAACGTATTTTAAACGCAAAACCCGAGCTTGAAACGGTGGGAATCAGTTAAAAAGAGTAAAAAAATCCAAAAAAATGAAATTTGTTTACAATTTGTTCATATTTTTGTGATTGGTTTGACAAAATGGGTTGGTAATATATAGTTGACAAGAGGGAGAGAATTCTCCCGAAAGCCAATCCAAAATATTCTTTATTTTTCTCTTTCCAGAAAGACGCCGATGCATTTGCATCGGCTTTTTTCTTTGTGAAATGAAAAACGCCATCGGCTTTTTTCTTTGTGAAATGAAAAACGCCATCGGCTTTTTTCTTTGTGTTAAAAGTCATATAAAAAGGGGACACGGTCAACTCCGTGTCCCCTTTGTTAAGATTATTATTAAGTTAGTTCATCAGTCCGTCAACAACCATATCAATGTACCATTGAATAATTCTCTGACCGAGGAAGAGCGCGAGCGCAATTCCGAACGCAAGATGAGGGCCGAAGGGAACCTCTTTGCCGTGGTATTCTTCTCCGAATTCGTTTTCGTCGCCGACTGCTTCCTCGGCTTCTTCAATAACGTCTTCGGCGGTTTCTTCCTCTTTTTTCTCAAGCGCGCGCTGCGCCTTAACCTTCTGGGCGATTTTATTTACGGGTTCAGCCTTTTGCGCTTCCTGACGCGCCTTTTGAAGCTCCTCTTTTTTCTTTTTCTTTTCTTCCTTGGGATTAAGTCCCTTTTCCTTCTGCTCTTTTCTGGTCGCTACGGAGAGATAAACAAGGGTGAAGATAAGACCGAAGACGGTTCCGAAAAGAGTTGCGAGAACGGCTGATTTCCAGCCGAGAGCGAAGCCTGCCGCAGCCATAAGCTTTATATCGCCGCCGCCTATTGCTTCAATGCCCTTGAGCTTTTCGAAGATAATTCCGAGAAGGAAAAGCACTCCCGATATAAGAACAAGACCTATGAGCTTTTCAATAAGCACGTCCTTGTCAAAGCCGTTTCGAATTACGTCACAGATGTATATCTCTACACCGCCGATTAAAATGCAAATCCACATTGAATCGGGGATAATGTTGTGCTTGAAATCGGTCCAGGAAAGCACTATAAGGCAGGAGAGAATAATAAAGTAGCCGACAAGCTCGGGCTTTAATTCGCCGCCCGTAAGGAATAAAAACGCAAGAACGTACATAATGCCGTTGAGCGCTTCGACTATCGGGTACTGCGGAGAAATCTTTGCCTTGCAGTAGCGGCATTTTCCGCGAAGGAATATGTAAGAAAACAGCGGAAACAGGTCGTACCATTTAAGGTCGTGCTTGCAGTGAGGGCAGAAGGATGAGCCCTTTTTGAAGTCAAGACCTATCGGCAGACGGTAAATAAGGACGTTGAGAAAGCTTCCGATTACAATTCCTATCAGGAAAATGACAACGGAAAGATAAATTTCCTGAATAAGTTCAAACGAATTCATTTTTTAATACCCCTTTTCTGTAAAATATATTGCGGATTACGCGTTGTAATATTGTCGGGTGAAAGAGTAAGAGCGTAGTCAAGCTCAATATTTGTTTCGGGAGTGAATACGGAGACGAGAAGCGAATTCTTTTTTAAGATTTCTGCTCCCTTTTTGGAAATGAATTTGAAATCACAGTTCACTCCGATACCGCCGAGCATATTTACCCTTGAAGCGACCGAAATCCAGTATTCCTCGTTAAAAATATCCGTTACGGAGGGCTTTATATTTATGTAGTACGGTATGCTGACCATAGGCGCAACAGTCTGAACATCCTCTTCATTTACGCCCGTGAAAAAGCACCTGTTTTCCATATTCAGAGAACGGATTATTTCATCGGCGGCAAAGGAAACGTGACTGCGCTTTAAGTCAACATTTATCTTAACGGAGTCAGAACGTTCCTTTATAAATTTAAGCGCTTCCTCAAAGGTGGGATAAACGCCCTCGGGTTCATAGTCGTGGGTCACAAGGACCGTTCCGCTTTCATCGTCAAGAATATCCATTTCAATTATATCTGCGCCGGATTTTATGGCTTCCTCAAGGCTTTCGAGCGTGTTATCCTTTGTGCCGTTACAGCCCGAATGAGCCGTGACGGTGAAATAGTCGGGCAGCTCGTATGCGGATTTAATCGCTTGGGTTTCAAGCCTTTTTCTTGCGGTTGAGAGTACGGCGGAAACAACCGTGCCGGCAACGAAAAGCCGTTTTATGGGTCTTAAATTCATAAAATCACCTCGGTAAAACTACGTTCCAGTCCGCAGGCGGAGCGTCATAGAGCACGCCGTCCTTTATAACTGCAAGTATTTCGCGAACCTTTTTGGTTTTCGGTATAGGTCTTGTCAGAGCCGAAATGCGGTCAGTAATCGCGGCGACGGATTTATACATCGGCGTGTCGGGCGTGTACGGTTCGTCGCCGTAGAAGACGTTATCAATAATCTCAATAAGAAAATCCTTAAGAAGAATGTCCCTGACGCTTTTGTCAATTTTTCTTCCTACGCCGAGTCTTTTGCCCAGGTCGCCGAGAGTCCACGTGTTAAGTCTTTTGCCTAAAAACAGCATCGGCTTCTGATATTTATAAACAACTTCCTTTTTAAGTGAAAACGCTTTTCCGAGAGTTGCCATACGGTCAACGTCATTTGCAAGCGCAAAGAAAATGTCCTCAAGAAACTCGTTAAAATGGTCTTTTACATATTCAAGCGGCTCTTTTCCGCCGAAATCCCAGTCAAAGCTTTCAACCTGAAGCGTCCGGATTTTAACCTCGGTTTCGGTGAATTCAACCTTTCTGTACGGGCAGGGATAGGCAACAAGAGAGCCTGTATTCACGTCATAAATGTCATTTCCCTTTTCGGTTGTTTTGACGGCAATATTTGTCATATGAGTATGACCCGTGAAGATATATTTAACCCCGTTATCCGCAAAAAGAGTGGTCATTTCCTCGTAATTTGCGAGCATATCCCTTTTTGAAAAAATCGGATAAATCGGAGAGGGCGGAAGCGCAGGGTGATGGGTCATAACAATGACGTATTCGCCTTTTTCCTTCGCCTCGTTAAGCTGACCCTTAATCCATTCAACGCAGTCCTCAAAGTATCCGCAAAAGTCCGTTCCGCCGCCCTTTCCGTCATCATTCATACATAAAAGACGTGTGTTTCCGTTTAGCATTACGGAATAGGAATGACTCTTTCTGTGTTCTGAAATTGCCTCGTTTCTGCCGAATTCCTTATACATTTCGTATAATTCGTCCCTCTTAATGGGGGTAGCCCTGCCAACCTTGTCGCCGACTGCTTTGAGCGGCTTATCGTGAAAATCGTGAGTTGCGGTAATGAGAAAAACCCTTTTACCGGCGTCCTTAAGGCGGCGGAGGATGGGAATAATTTCGTCATGCGCTTCCCTTGCGCCGTCGGCGACAATATCGCCGGCAATAAGCACAATGTCAATTTCCTTATCGGCAATAAGCGAGTCAACAGCGGAATTTATTATAGCTCCCGTTTCAGCCATACAGCGGTGTTCGCTGTGATAAATCTTTTCGTAACCCTTGCCCGAAACGCCCTGAGCCTGTGCCCAGTGGTGAAGGTCGGTTATAAGATAAAACTTAAGGTTTTTGTCAGCCATTTCGCACCCCCGAAAAGGTTATACTATAATATTAAAATACACTTTCGTAAAAGTCAATAAAAATACCTTTAAAAAGTTGTGTTTATGTGGTAAAATGGGTTTAAATTTTAAGGGCGGTGAGTAATTTTGGAAAAATACGGTTTAATCGGTCAGGGAATAGGTAAAAGTCTTTCTCCTTTTATTCATTCGCGCTTTTTTGATTATAACTACGGGCTTTTTGAGCTTGAGGAGAACGAGGTCGAAAAGAAACTGAAGGAAAGGGATTTTGACGGGCTGAATGTCACAATTCCCTTTAAAAAGACGGTTATGCCGTACCTTGACTTTATTGACAAAAAGGCTGAAGAAATAGGCAGCGTAAATACAATTGTGAATAAAAACGGCGCGCTTTACGGCTACAATACGGATTATTTCGGCTTTATCAAGACGCTTGAAAAGGTCGGCTTTGATGCGAAGAATAAAAAGGCGTTGGTTTTAGGCTCGGGCGGAGCGTCCTTAAGCATAAGACAGGCGCTTGTTGATTTGGGTTCAAGCGAGGTCATAACGGTTTCAAGAAGCGGTGAAAACAATTACTCTAATCTTTCAAGGCACTCTGACGCGAGTATTATTGTAAACACAACGCCTGTCGGCAAATATCCGAACAACGGCGAAAAGCCTCTTTCGCTTAACGGCTTTAAAAGGCTTGAAGCGGTAATTGATATAAATTATAATCCGATTAAGTCCGCGCTTTTAATTGAGGCGCAGAAAAATAATATCAGCGTTTCGGGCGGACTAACAATGCTTGTTTTTCAGGCGAAAAAAAGCGCCGAGCTTTTTACGGGCAAGGCGGTTGAAAACGAAAAAGCCGAGGCGGTTGAAGATGAGATAATTAAAAAAATGAAAAATATCGTCTTTATCGGTATGCCGTCCTGCGGAAAGTCCACTGTCGGAAAAATTGTTGCAAAAAGACTTGACAGAGCCTTTTTTGACACCGATGAAATGGTAAAAAAGACAAATGCGCTTTCCCCGTCGGAAATAATTGTTAAAAGCGGCGAAAAGGTTTTCCGCAATATGGAAACCGACGAGGTTTTAAAAGCGGCAAAGGAAACGGGAGCGGTAATTTCGGTCGGCGGCGGAGCAGTTCTCAAGGAAGAAAATGTTGACGCGTTAAAGCAGAATGGGATTCTTGTATATCTTGACAGACCGCTTGACGAACTGATTTCGTCCGACAGACCTCTGTCAAAGGATATTCCAAAGCTTTTTGGAGAAAGAAAACAATTTTATGAAAAAGCGGCGGATATAAAAATAAAAAGCCTTGAAACGGCGGAGGAGACGGCAAAAGCTGTTATTGAAAAACTTTTTTAACTTAATTACGGACGGTATTCACACCGTCCGTTTTTATTTTTTTAAATTATTGTTGACAAACGGAAAAATCTGTCATATAATCAAGGTGTACTAACCGAACTAATACACTTAAGAAAGGAGGCGTATGCATCGGTATGATAAGCGTAAATTATCGCGATTCGCGTCCGATTTATGTTCAGATTAAGGAAAACGTCATAAGGCTTATTCTGACGGGTTCGCTCAAGCAGGATGACAGACTTCCGTCCGTCAGGGAGCTTGCGGTAGAGCTTGCGATAAATCCGAACACTATCCAGCGCGCGTACCGCGAGCTTGAAAGCGAGGGCTACATTTACGTTGTTGCCGGCAAGGGAACCTTTATTTCACCGCAGAGCGAAGCGAGAGCAGACGTCGAAAAGCTTAAAGCAACCTTCAGGGAGGTTACTGCAAAGCTTTTATTCAACGGCGAAGATACCGGCGCTCTTAAGGCGGAAATAGATGCAATAGGTAAGGAGGTAAACCGTGATGATTGATTTAAAAACCGTTGTAAAATCCTTTGACGGATTTAACGCCCTTGACGGGGTGAATATGCACGTCAATGCCGGCTCCGTATACGGACTTGTCGGTCCCAACGGCGCGGGTAAAACGACTCTTATGAATACGCTTTGCGGAATTTATAAGGCAGATGCAGGCTATATACTTGTTGACGGCGCACCCGTTTTCGAAAATAACAGCGTAAAAAAGAGAATTGTTTATATTTCGGACGATGTCTTTTATTTCCATAATTCCACTACAGAAGGACTTAAGAATTTTTATAAGGGGATTTATCCCGATTTTGACGAAAAGATGTTTGTTGAATACGCAAAGTATTTTCCGTCAATTAACCCTAAAGCCAACATCAGGCGGCTTTCAAAGGGAATGAAAAAACAGGTTGCTTTCTGGATAGCAATTTGCTGTAAACCCGATATTCTTGTGCTTGACGAGCCGGTTGACGGACTTGACCCGATGATGCGCCACCAGGTATGGGGACTTATTATGAATGAGGTCGCCTCACGCGAGGTAACCGTTCTCATTTCCTCTCATAATCTTCGTGAGCTTGAGGACGTGTGCGACAGCGTCGGTATTATGAACAAGGGCAGGATTTTTATGGAGGCCTCGCTTGAAGAGCTTAAGACAAGGCTTATTAAGGTTCAGATTTCTTTTTCGGAGGAAATTGACCTGTCAGAGCTTAATGTCAATATTCTTCATTCAAAGCAGTCGGGCAGGGTTTATGAGCTTATAGTCGGCGGCGACAGCGAAGAAATCAGGAAAAAGCTTGATGAAAAGAATCCGCTGTTTGTTGAGGAGCTTCCTCTTACGCTTGAGGAAATATTTATTTATGAATTGGGGGAGGCAGACGATGAAGTCAAACAGATGCTTATTTAACAAAGCAATTTTCAAGTCGGATATCAAGCGCTTTTTGCCGTTTGCTATTCCGCTTCTTATAGTCGATTTAATAATCTTCCCGATTATTATTTACAGCAATTTCAATTTGCCTAACGATCCGCTTCTGTTAGAGGATTTTGTCGGCATAAGCGTAGCCGCCGAGGTTTTCTGCTTCGCTTTCTCGGGACTGTTTGCGCTGCTTGTTTTCTCGTATCTTTATAAGGCGAACAGGTGCAACGCAATTCACGCATTCCCAATAGGCAGAAAGGGACTTTTTGTTTCAAGCTTTCTTGCAGGCTATGTTCTTCTTACGGTGCCGCAGCTTATCGGCTTTGCGGTTTCGATTCCGGGAATTGTCACTGCAAGCAAGGAAACCGCAAAGATACTTTTAATGCAGTTTACCTCGATTTTTGCCGAATCGTTCATTTTCTACAGCGTCGGCGTGCTTGCGGTAATGCTTGCAGGAAATATTTTTGCAGGAGCTGTGATTTACCTTATAATCAACTTCTTTTTCCCTGCGGTAAATGCAATTACAAACGTTCTTGTGAGCAGTATTTCCGTCGGCATTTCGGATTTTGAAAGCAATCTTTTTAATTCGTTGGCATTTTCTCCGGTTACCGAGCTTGTTGCTTACAAATCGTTTGAGGCTTATGCAGGCACGGATTTAGAAGACTGGTCTTTGGCAGTCGGTTTACAGGCTTTCAATTCATATTACGAGAGAGTGGTTATTTATTTAATAGTCGCGGTTGTATTTATTGCTCTTGCGTATGTTTTCTATAAAATAAGAAAGCTCGAATGCGCAGGCGATATGGCGGCGTTTAAAATTGAGATACCGATAATCAGCGTTATAGTAATGTTTGTCGGCGGCTCTCTTATGAGTATGTTTGTAAATATCTTTGTACCGTATAAGGCGCTCGGCTTTATTTTGCTTTTCATTGCGTTCTCGTTTGTTGTATTTATTGTTACGCAAATGGTGCTTCGCAAAACGCCGAAGATTTTTACGGTTAAAAATATGCTTTTATGGGCAATTTCCTGCGCGGTAATTATTTGCTCAATTTACCTTACCTCTCTTTACAGAACTAACTACATTCCAAAGGTTTCGAAGATTTATTCAATGACCGTAGACGGTTCGTACGATATCACCATTAAGGACGAAAAGGTTCTTTTGCAGGCTGAAAAATTCCACAAGGCGCTTATTGAAAACGAAAAGCAGAAGGAAAGGAACGAGACGAGCCTTTTTGACAGGGTGTATGACTATTACAATTATGACGGTTATGACCGTTACCAGATTCAGATAGGCTATGTGCTTAAAAACGGTAAAACTGCTGACAGATATTATTCATTTACGCCAAGGGAAACAGAGCTTGTAAAAATGCTTGATGACCTTGAAACATTACAGCATCCCGACAGTGTTTTCACAAAGCTTGACGGCGTCGAGTTTACGGTTGACTATGTCCGTTGCACCGAGATAAAGGACCAGTATGACGAAGAAAAATACATTTCTCCTTACGGAGTGGACCCCACAGAGCTTTTTGCTTCGTGCGAGAAATATGTCAACGCTATGACTGAAACCTATACCACCTCAAAGGGTATTTCGGACGAACAGTATAACCGGACTGCAACTGAATACAGAGTTGAATTCGAGTGCAGCGCAAAGAGCCAGGAGGATATGAACAGACTGGGCAACAACGGAATGTATTACTACGACCCGATGGGCAATGAGATAGGCAGCCAATACGGCTACACCCTTAACGACAACGGCGAATACGAGTACGGACCCGTTTATAAATTTACCGTTACGGTTTACGTTAAAAACGGCTCCGAGCCGTATAAAATGTTAAGTGAAATAGATAATGTAAAAGCGTCATAAGTACATTTCGGCAAAAGGGTAGGGGTGGATTATTCTATCCCTGCCCGAACTTATCCAAGGAGTGATAATGTGAAATTAAGAATAGCGTCAGTTTTTATTGCCGTTGTTTTTATACTTTCGCTGTTTTGCGGATGCAAAAGACAAGCGACTTTGTCCTACAATGAGGCTATAAGCCTGACGGAAAACTATTTGACGAACAACGGATATATAGTTAAAAAGAATATTGGGGACTACCAATACGGCGAACTGACAAAAATAATAGCCGAAAAAGATGAGAAAACATATAATGTGACATTTTTTCTTGATGAGAATAAAGAAATGCCTGTTGGATATGAAGTCGAGACAGTAAATTATTATACTGACGAATCACCAATTTACAGTAAAATTGACTATAGTTTTTTTAATGGCTTGGCAAATGTGCTTAAGGATACCGACACAAATGCGAACGAAATTAAAAAAGCCGTTGAAGATAAAAGAGATTATTATGATAACGGAAATCCTGAAGGACCGGATACCGAAGGCTACAAGATGGTTAAAATATACGGGCAGAATATCGGAGAAATGAGAGTCCTGTATTATTTACAAGGCGGTGACAGCTCCAATATTGAAAGGGTTGTTGTTCAAGGAGTTTGCGGATAGTAATAAACAGCAGGGGACAGATTTTTCTGTCCCCTGCTGTTTTTAATGTGTCATTCTGAGCGAAGCGAAGAATCTCAACCGACGAAAATGCCTGCCCTCAAGGGGAAGCTGTTTTTATTCTATCTCAACTCCCGTGTAATAATGCTTTAAAATTTCGTCATATTTAAAGCCCTGCTTTGCCATACAGTCCGCGCCGTACTGACTCATCCCTACAAAATGCCCGTAACCGTTTACGGAAAAGACAAAGGAATTATCGGTGTGGCTGACGGAAAACGCGGCGCTTTTAAGAGAGAGCGCGTCCCTTATCTGCTGACCGGTGTAAGCGGCGCCGCAAACGGTAATTTCGGTTACCGTGCCAGCCTTTGAATGCTCAATATTTCCTATGTAGCTTTCGCTTTTTCCGGAGGGCGAAAAGCCGTCGAGGGAGGACATAAGCCTTACAAATTCCTCGTCGGATAAGACAAGAGTTGACTTGAAAGACGGGGAAAGCCTGTCGCCCTCGCTTGAAACGCTTTTCAGGTACGGCACTTCATAGCCCCATACCGTTTTCGCGTCCTCCGTCGCGCCAGGACTTAAGGCGTGAAAGACCGCCATAATCGGCTCGTTTTCATAGGTGATTACCTTCTTGTAAACGCTGTCAACCGCCTTTTCAAGCTTTTTATAGTATTTATCAAAGCTTTTTCCCCATTTTTCTTTCATTTGCTCGGTTGTCATATACTTTTGGTGGCGTTCGCTGTCGGAAATATCCGCTCCGTTTAAGGACTTGTCCTCGCCCTGATTCTTTTTCCACCTGAAAAAGGTGTAACACGCAACCGCCTGCGCCTTTAACGCTTCTTCATCGTAGGTTACGGGCATTTCGGCTGCAACGCAGCCTATGATATAGTCCTTTTCTTCAACCGTTAAAATGCTTTTGTCGGAAGATGAAAAAACCTTGACAATGTTTTCTTTTTTCTCCGTTTCGACAGCAGCGGCGGATGAGGTTTCTTTATTCGTTTCAGGCTCGTTTTTTATTTCAATGAGCGGTCCGTCGCTGTCGGGAAGGGCGATGAGCGGAGCGGAAACGGTGAAAATCGCAATTATGAGCGTTAAACATAAAAATCTTTTCAAATTTATCTTCCTTTCGTTTGACATTGTTTTCTTATTGTAGTAAAATAATAATTTGAATAAATATAATATATTTGTATAGACGAGGAGGGATAAATATGTCGGTTATTTCGCCGATTTCCGATGATTCCCTTAACAGTTTATGGTTGGAAATTAAAAAAAATAACTACATAAATCCCGAAAACTACGTCAGGTACGACGTCAAAAAAGGCTTGAGAAATGCCGACGGTACCGGCGTTATGGCAGGACTTACGAGAGTCTGCAGCGTTGAGGGCTACTATCTGTCCGACGGCGAGCGCGTCCCGAGAGAGGGCAGGCTTGTTTACAGAGGAATAAATATAGATGAAATTGTTGATAATTGTATTAAGGAAAACCGTTTCGGGTTTGAGGAGGTTGCTTGGCTTTTAATAGTCGGTCAGCTTCCTACGGCTCTTCAGCTTGATGAGTTTAAAAAAATTCTCGGCGAGTGCAGGGAGCTTCCGGACGATTTTATTGAGGATATGATTATGAAAGCGCCGTCGCCCGACGTTATGAACAAGGCGGCAAGAAGCGTTCTTGCGCTTTATTCGTTTGACTCTGACCCCGATTCGACGGATATTGAAAACGTCACGCGTCAGTGCGTTCAGTTAATAGCGCAAATTCCGTCTATTGTGTCTTACGCGTATCAGGTAAAGCGGCGCGTTTACGACCATAAGAGTATGTATATCCATCAGGTTGACCCGTCAATGACAACGGCGCAGTCGATTCTCCACTATATCCGTTCGGATAAAAAATTTACGGACGAGGAAGCAAAGCTGCTTGACATAGCGCTTATTGTCCACGCCGAGCACGGCGGCGGTAACAATTCAACCTTTTCCGCAAGGTGTTTAACCTCAAGCGGAACGGACACCTACTCCGCCTTTGCGGCAGGGATAGGCGCTCTTAAAGGACCCCGACACGGCGGAGCGAATATTAAAGTGCACCGTATGCTTAACGATATGAAAAACAGCGTTGAGGATATTAACGACGAGGCGCAGGTTGCCGAGTACCTTAAAAGGGTTATAAATAAACAGGCGAATGACGGATCGGGACTTATTTACGGAATGGGACACGCGGTTTACACCCTGTCCGACCCGAGGGCGAAAATACTTAAAGCGTGCGCCGAAAAATACGCAGACCGATACGGTCTGGGTAAGGAGTTTGAGGCACTGAAGCTCATTGAAAAGCTTACTCCCGAGGTATTCGAAAGGGAAAAGGGCTCAAAGAAAAAAATGTGCGCAAACGTCGACCTTTATTCGGGTATCATCTACGACATTCTCAGAATACCCGAGGATTTATTTACGCCTATGTTCCTTTGCGCAAGAAGCGCAGGCTGGGCGGCTCACAGAATTGAAGAGCTGCTTACAAATAACCGCATTATAAGACCGGCGTTTAAAAATGTGGCTCAGCCGAGAGATTATGTTCCGATAGAGGAAAGAACAAGTGATTTTGATTTAAGTAAAATCGAATATATTCCGCAGGATGAAAGGTAAGGAGAAGGTTACTATGAAAGGTAAATTGTATTTTGTAAGACTCAAGGGCTTGCTTGCGCTGTTTGTGCTTGCATTTGCGGCGGCGGTTCCTATAAGGCTCTATCAGTATTTTACGGTTATCGCGCCCTCAACGGGCTTCTACCGTTCGCTTAACTGGGCGGTTTATGCGCTTTACATTATTGTCGGCGTATTCTCACTTATAAACATTATCCTCGCTCTCTTATCTGCGGAGGCGGTCCAGAGTAAAATGCCCGAGGGCAAAAGTAAGCTTCTCGGCGTTGTTTCAATTGGCTATGCGGTGTGCTTTCTTATTGACGCGGTTATGAAAATCAGCTCGTTCGCGCTTGCATTTATCGGTTATTCCGCAGGCTCCGTCAGACTTGGAATGTGGAGATATATTACGGCAAACGGCTATGTTCCGGTTATCCTTCAGGCGATATTTGCGCTGTTTGCGGCGATTTATTTTATCGTTTTCGGCATGTCTTACCTTGCCGGAAAGGACACCTTCCGCGACAGCAAGCTGCTTGCGCTTTCTCCAATGCTCTGGGCGGTTTCAAAAATGATTTCGGGACTTATGAAGCCGATAAGCTATGTAAAGGTTTCCGAGCTTTTGCTTGAGCTGTTCGCAACGGCGTTTCTTATGATTACGTTCCTTTCGTTCGCAAGGGTTTCCTCGCAAATCAGCGAAAAGGGCGAAATGAGAAAGATTTTTGCCTACGGTCTTCCGGCGGCGCTGTTCTCGCTTGTCTGCTCGGTTCCGAGGTTCGTTCTTGTGCTTGTCGGAAAGGCTTCCGCACTTGCAACAGACTACGGCGTGGAGATAATGCTTTTCTCAAGCGCGGTATTCCTTCTTGTATATATCTGCGTGACAATGTATCTTGGTAACAGAGAGCTTCCCGAGGAAATTGAGGAAAAGCTCGAGGACGAAACGATAGACGACGATTTTCTTGCGGAATAAAGCGGAGAGGTTAAGTGGAGCTGTTTTTATCTAACTTTTTTTTAGCGGCAAAGCAGGTGCTTATTTTATACATAATGATAGCCGTCGGCTTTGTGTGTGACAAAACGGGTGTTTTTACCGAAAAGACGGCAAGGGGTACGAACTCGCTTCTGTTTTTCGTCACGACGCCTGCGGTTATTATCCAGTCCTTTCTGAAAACCGAATTTTCAAAGGACAGCGCGCTGAAGCTGCTTATCGCCTTCGGCGGCGCGGTTGCGGTACACGTTATAGGAATAATCCTTTCGTCGTTCTTTTTCAAAAAGGAACAGGACGATAAAAAGGCGGTTTACCGCTTTGCCTGCGTGTACGGTAACGTCGGGTATATGGCGCTGCCTCTCGCCCAGGAGCTTCTCGGGGCTCAGGGTGTGTTCTACTGCTCGGTAGGCGTAATTGCCTTTAACATTTTCTGCTTTACTCACGGCTCGTTTATAATGTCAAAAAAGCAGCAGGGCATAAAAAGCTTTAAGGCGAGAAAGCTTATTTTAAATCCCGGAGTGATTTCCGTTTTAATCGGGCTGCCGCTCTTCCTGTTTTCCGTAAAGCTTCCCGATATAATCGAAACTCCGCTTTACTCGGTAGCGGCGTGCAATACACCGCTTGCAATGATAGTTTTCGGCACTTATCTTGCAAATGCAAAACTGAAAAATATATTTAAAGAAAAAAATATTTTTATCACGGCGGCAATAAAGCTTGTGTGTATGCCGCTTGTAATATTCGGCGTTTACAAGATGTTCGGCTTTACGGGAATATTCCTTGTGGCGGCTATGATTACCGCTTCGGCGCCGTCGGCAAACAACACGGTTATTTTTACCGCGCAGTATGACAGGGACCTTAACACGGCTTCAAGGACCGTCACCGCAATAAACTTTATGTCAATAATCACTATGCCGCTGATAATTGCTCTTGCGCAGCAGATGTAAAGGGTGAAAAAATGAAACTGATAATTGCAATAGTTAATTCCGAAGATTCCCAGGCTGTTCTCAACGAGCTTACGAGAACGGGCTTTGCGGTCACTAATCTTTCAACCTCCGGCGCATTTTTGCGCACAAAAAATGTTACTCTGCTTTTAGGCACCGAGGACGAAAAAGTCAGTCAGGCGGTTGAAATTATAAGTCAGTTCAGTTCAAAAAGAACTCAGCCGATGCCCAAAAACGCTTCGGCATATTTAAGCGAGGGCTTTGTTGATAATTTCCGCAAGGAAGAAATAACGGTAGGCGGCGCAACGGTATTTGTACTTAGCGTTGACCAGTTTTATAAGCTATGATGAATTTTAAAGACGTTTTTGTTTCGGAAAATACGCTTTCCTCCTTTGAAAGACTTATTTCTTCCGGGACGTTTCCCCATTCGTCAATGCTTACGGGCGCTGACGAGGAAAAACTTAAAACAGTTGCAAACGTACTCGCGGCGGCTCTTGTCTGCGAAGAGGCGGACGCGCCGTGCGGCAGATGCAAAAACTGTTTAAAAAGTGAAAAGCAGGTTCATCCGGATATAAAAACGGTATCTCCGCGTGAAAGGCGAAAGAGCGTCAATATGGAGGAATGCCGTGAAATGATTATGGATTCCTATATTCTGCCCAACGAGGCGCAAAGAAAGGTCTATATCATCACAAGCGCACATACGCTTGATGAAAAGGTCCAGAACGCGCTTCTTAAAATTCTTGAGGAACCGCCGCAGTATGTTTATTTCATTCTGCTTTGCGTTAATCCCAGCGCAATGCTCGGTACGGTGATGTCAAGAGTCAGTCTGTTTACGCTCGGAAACAGTGAAGAAACCGACGAGGGTGACGGACAGGTTATGGAAATCGCCCTGAATATTGTTTCGGCACTCAAAAGCATAAACGAAATTGACCTTTTAAGAGCCACCGTTCCGCTCGACAGGGACAGACTTCTCACAAAAAGCGTAATGGAATGCTTTAAGGGACTTGTCAATATTTCACTTCGCGCAAGGCAGGGCTTCGGCTTTGACGAAACGGGGATGGCGACGCGGTTTACGGGCGAAGAGCTTATGAAGCTCAACGAAAGCGCGGACAGAATAATTGCAGCCTGTGAGAGAAATGCAAACGAAAAGCTCTTAATTACACTAATCAGCGCTTCATTGAGGCGCGCAATCGGAGGATAAAATGGCAAACGTTGTCGGTATAAGATTTAAACAGGTCGGAAAGGTCTATTATTTTGACCCGGACGGCAAGGAGTATAACGTAGGTGATTTTGCTATTGTTGAAACCGCAAGGGGAGTTGAGTGCGGCGAGGTCGCGCTCTCTAACCGTGAGGTTGACGATGAAGCAATAGTAAAGCCTTTAAAGACAATAATCAGAAAAGCCACGCCCGAGGATCTTAAAACGGTTGAAGAAAACCATGAAAAGGAGAAAAAGGCGTTTGACATCTGCCTTCAGAAGATTAAAAATCACGGGCTTGAAATGAAGCTTGTTGAGGTTGAATACACCTTTGACAACAGCAAAATTCTTTTCTATTTCACCGCTGACGGCAGAGTCGATTTCAGGGAGCTTGTCAAGGACCTTGCCTCTGTTTTCAGGACAAGAATCGAGCTTCGCCAGATAGGCGTAAGGGATGAAAGCAAAATGCTCGGCGGCTTCGGAGTCTGCGGACGCCCGTTCTGTTGCCGCACATTTTTAGGCGAATTTCAGCCCGTTTCAATTAAAATGGCGAAGGAGCAGGGCTTGTCCTTAAATCCCGTAAAAATCAGCGGAACCTGCGGAAGGCTTATGTGCTGTCTTAAATATGAACAGGATTCTTACGAGCACCTTTTGAGGGTCACTCCGAAGGTCGGCGCTGTTGTTGAAACCCAGGAGGGTACGGGAACGGTTGTTGAAAACAATCTTCTTACGGGTGTTGTAAAGGTTCAGCTTGACAGACGTCCCGAGGCGGCGCCTGCGGTTTATAACAGACGTCAGGTGAAGATTATCCGTGACGCTAAAATTCAGGTTGATGACAAAGAGCTTGCGCAATTCAAGGATATGGAATAAAAAATTAGCGTACGCTAACCAAAAATTATCTTGCATTTGTATTTTGTCTTTGTTACAATGTGTGTGAAGTAAGGATTTCTTACTATTATTTAGTGAAGAGAGGTAATTGTATGGCTTACAAGATTTCTGACGATTGCATCTCCTGCGGTGCATGTGCAGCTGAATGTCCTGTAGAGGCTATTTCAGAGGGCGATTCAAAGTACGTTATTGATGAGGATGCTTGCATTTCTTGCGGTAACTGCGCAGATGTTTGCCCCGTTGGCGCTCCTGCAGAGGACTGATTAACTAAAGTTTAAGGACCGTTTTAAAAACGGTCCTTTTTCTTTTTGCCGTATTTTTACGTCATACCGAGCAGCCGCAAGAGGGATTGTTCGGCTCGTTTCTGTCAAGCTCTCTCTCGTTGGGAGGGAAGAACTCGTTAAGCGGAAAGTCAATTTTTCTGAACGTTTCGCACGGGTCGTCTGTCTCGCACGCGCATTCTTTGTCGGGAATGCAGAAATCATAAGCCGGAATAAGCATCTGCACGTCGCGCTCGAGCTGAATAATAGTGAAAATTCCGAGAGTGACGGCTACGGCTCTGTCAGCCTGAAGAGTGATTTCTCCGTCAAAGCAGCGGCGAACTGACCTTGGTAATGCTCTGTTAGACGAGAAAAGGTTGTCGCAGCATTCATGTCTGTCACAGAGTCTCGCGTCAAGGCAAATCGGGTCAACCGTCTGAACCTTTGCCCTCGGATTTGTGCAGGTAACGGGAAGCTGGTCGTCGACCTCATCGGCGGCGTATTCGGATGAAAATACCTTTACATTGCCCTCGCTGCCGTAGAGAATACATTTCTTTGAGTATGTTGAAAGACCGCAAACGGTTACGGGCGGCGCCATAGGTGACGAAAATGCGTCAAGCGTTACCCTGAAGAAGAAGGTTACGTCAACTGAGTAACAGCCCCTGTTGAACGGTACCCTTTCGACCTCTACAAAGGCGTTGATTATTTCACAGCCTCTGCAGCGAATGCTCGTAGCGTTGTTTATAATTCCCTGTGCGTTTTCGGTAAAATAGACTCTTAAATCGGCAAGACAGTCCTTATCGGCGCAGGAGTCGTAGACTCTGTTTGTGTCAATGCAGACCGCTTCGCGGATTTGTCTTTTAGCGCAATTTCTGTTGTCGGGCATTAAAACTCCTCCTGAAAAATTATTAAAGTTGAAAACTTCATTACATTTTATGTAAGGTGCGTTTTTAGGTTACACTTTAACAAAAAACAGTCTGTCTTTTTATTCATAATGCTGTTTGAATATGGAAAGAAATTGCTATATAATTATAATAATATATTAAAAAGTTTATTTAATAACGGGAGGCGTTATTATGGCAAATAATCAATGGTACAAGGAGCTTGCGGTTTATCAGATCTGGCCGCGTTCCTTTAAGGACGGCAACGGCGACGGTATAGGCGACCTTTGGGGCGTGCTTGAAAAGCTCGATTATATAAAGAGTCTCGGAGTTGACGCTATCTGGTTCTCGCCGCTTTACTGTTCGCCGAATGCGGACTACGGCTACGATATTTCCGATTACAGAAAAATCAGTCCCGAATACGGCGACAACGAGCTTTTCAAAAAGGTTCTTGACGAAGCGCACAAGCGCGGACTTAAAATAATTATGGATTTAGTCGTAAACCATACCTCGGACGAGCACGAGTGGTTTATTGAAAGTAAAAAGAGCAAGGATAACCCCTATCACGATTACTATTTCTGGCGTGACGGCAAGGGTAAGGACGGCAAAAAGCCGCCGAATAACTGGCTGAGCGTTTTTGAGGGCGGAGCATGGGAATACAATGAGGATTTAAAGCAGTATTATCTTCACGTTTTCGCCAAAAAGCAGGTAGACCTCAATATGGACAACCCAAAGGTCCGTCAGGAGGTCAAGGATATAATGAAATTCTGGCTTGATATGGGTGTTGACGGCTTCAGGGAGGACGTTATAACCTTTATTTCAAAAGCTGAAGGACTTCCGAACGGCTTTCCGCTGCCTATCGGCACGGGACTTGAGCACTATAAAAAGGGACCGCACATTCACGAATACCTTTCGGAATTCCGTCACGACGTACTGGATAAATATGACTGCTTTGTAGTCGGTGAATCGCCGATGACAAACGCAAAAACGGCTCTTGAATTTACGGATGAACACGGCGACAAGGAGCTTGATATGATGTTCCTTTTCGACCATATGGAAGCGGACTGCTTTATGACGGATACCATTCATCTTCCGTTTAACCTTAAGAAGATGAAAAAGGCGTTTGCAAATTGGCATAAGACCCTTGACGGCAAGGGTTGGCCCGCGCTCTACCTTGAAAATCACGACCATCCGCGCATTGTTGACCGTTACGGCAACCTCAACTACAGGGTTGAGAGCGCAAAAATGCTCGCGACTATGTGCTATATGCAAAGCGGTACGGTGTTTATCTATCAGGGTCAGGAAATCGGTATGACGAATTTCCACCTGGACTCTCTTGACCAATTCAAGGATGTTGTAACTTTTAATAACTACAAGCTTTTCAAAAAGCTCGGCTTTTCCGACGCGGCTTATCTTAAAATTGCGAACACAACCAGCCGTGAGAACGGAAGAACTCCCGTCCAGTGGACAAGCGGCGAATATGCAGGCTTTTCAACTGCCGAGCCGTGGTTCCACCTTAACGAGAATTATAAGCAGATAAATGTTGAGCAGGCTGAAAATGACGAAAATTCAATTCTCAACTACTACAGAAAGCTTTTGAAATTCCGCAAGGAAAACCCGATAGTCATCTACGGCGACTATAAGGAGCACTACAAGGACAGCGACAAGATGTTTGTCTACGAGAGAAATTACGAGGGTAAGAGGATGCTTGTTGTTTCCTCGTTCTCGGATAGGGCGTTGCGCTTTGATGCTCCCGAGGGCTTTAACCTCGAAAAGGGCAAAAAGGTGCTCGGCAACTATTCAACCGAAAAAATCATTGATAACGGCTTCATTATGAACCCGTATGAAACAAGGGTTTATTTGTTTGAATAAGAAAAGCCTTCCCCTACGATAACATTTGAATCCATATTATACTCGTAGGGGTCGGGTTCCCCGACCCACAGGATTATATCTTATTTATTCGGGACGGGTGACCCGTCCTCTACGAAGGTTAATTCGGTAATTTCGAGCTTTATTTCCACGCTGAAAAGATATACCAACAAGCAAATCGGTGAGAATTTATGGCAACGGTCTTTCCACGACCACGTTATAAGAAACGAGGACGATTTTCTTGCCCGATGGCAATATATTGACGAAAACCCGAAAAAGCGGTTAATCGGTAAAGACGAATATTACAGTTAAAAAATCGGCGCTCAAATCGAGTGCCGACTTTATTTTTTAAACAATTCTTCGATTTTAACATTCAGCGCTTTAGCGATTAAATAAACCTCTTTGTCGGTTGCGAGTCTTATTTGACCTTCTAATTTTGAATAGCTTGTCGGGTTTATATCAAGTCCCATTGTCTGTAATTTCGAAATAAAATCCTTTTGCTTGATTTTTTGCTCCTTTCGCAGTTTTTCAACATTTTTGCCGATTATATTTATATTGCCGTATTCCTTTTTACGGATTTTCATTTTATCATCTCCAATATAATTTATATCAAAATTATATTGCCATTTTAAGTTGACAAAATTCCGTAACGGAATTATAATTAAAATAATTCCGAAAAAGAATTAAAAAATGAAAGGGTGGTATTATGAAAAAAATAAGAAAGATTACGGCAGTGATGTGTCTGCTTGCGTTAGTAACGGGCTTAATGTTCGCTCTTTTTATCAATTCAAGCGCGGCAGTCAGTTATACCAACGTAAAGACGGACGGAACCTTTTATAATGGGACAATTGCGGACGACCCGAAATATTATAGGTTTACCATTCCAAGCGACGGTAAGATAAATGTAAAAAACATCCTGTATACAAGAGCTAATTGTGCACTGTTAAATGAAGATTATGAGGTTGTAGCAGGATTAGGTGATCCATACTATACACAGGGGTCTGAAAACTCACCTAAAACATCTAATTTTGAGTATATTCTTTCAAAAGGCATATATTACTTAAAATGGTCAAAAGTGTATGATGGTAAATATTCATTTAATATACAGTTTTCATCATTTAATACAACAGAGAATGAACCGAATGCTCTTGCTAATCCTGATCGAATTACTAGAGGACAGACTATAGTCGCTTGCTTTACCACACAGGATGATAACGACTGGTTTGTTTTCGATATACCGGCAAAGGCTAATGTTACGGTGACTGCAATCAGATATAACAATTGTGCGGTATCAGTTTTAAATGAAGATTTTGAAGAGCTTTCGGCACTTTCTAATCATGATGGCGGTTATTGGTCAAAGGGTACTGAAGATTCGCCAAGTACAACAAAGGCTGAACTTGAATTAGTAAAGGGAAAATACTACATAAAAGCAACAAAAAATACTGACGGTAAATACGAAATTAAGCTTGATTATAATATTATTCTTCCCGAAGTAGAGAATTTACAGGTTAAGGGGACAAGTAAGAGTGCAGTTAAGCTTGGCTGGAGTAAGGCGAGCGGTGTGAACGGCTATGCAGTGCAGCAGAAAATTGACGGCAAATGGACAAAGGTTGCGAATACAACCTCAAATATTTATACTGTTTCCAACCTTAAATCAGGTACAAAGAATAATTTCAGAGTCAGAGTTTATAAGGTAATCGACGGTGTGGTTTATTACGGAAATTGGAACTATATAAACGGTTACACAAATGGCTGGATGAAAGCGAACGGATATTATTACTACCTTAAGAATAACGCATTTGTAAAGGGTTGGCAGAAAATTACAAATAGTAAGGGTAACACCTACAAATACTATTTCGGCACTGACGGAGTTATGAAAACCGGCTGGCAGAAGATTAAGAACGCAAAAGGCGTAACATATCAGTATCACTTTGGTACAAACGGCGTTATGGATACCGGCTGGAAAAAAATAACCAACAGCAAAGGTAAAACCTATCAGTATCATTTTAAAGCTAACGGCGTAATGGATACGGGTTGGCAGAAAATAACCAATAGCAAGGGTGCAACATACCAGTATCATTTTCAGGCTAACGGCGTTATGGATACCGGCTGGAAAAGTATAACAAACAGCAAGGGTAAGACTTATAAGTATTATTTTAAGGCTGACGGCGTTATGCTTACAGGTTGGCAGAAGCTTAAAGCTTCAAACGGAAAGTATTATTGGTACTATTTCCAGTCAAACGGTGTAAATGTTATTAACAAAAATGTTAAAATAGGCAAGAAAGTCTACAAGTTCAATAAGAGCGGTATTTGCACAAATCCGTAAACAGTAAAAGTAAAGAAGAGGACGGAAAATCCGTCCTCTTTTTTGTCATTCTGAACGAAGCGAAGAATCTCAACCTACAAAGTCTTCCCCTTGAGGGGAAGGTGGGCGAGCTTGCGAGCTCGGATGAGGTGTGATATAAAATAAACTTTTCCACCTCATCAGT
>ERZ842401.777-NODE-777-length-47110-cov-13.247710_pt1 | contig 47110 bp, 47 predicted proteins | sample MGYA00521270_ERZ842401 | MGnify/ENA primary metagenome ERZ842401 (study PRJEB31892, sample SAMEA3878208) | bioreactor metagenome | biome: Moose rumen | place: Sweden | collected 2011-10 | study: EMG produced TPA metagenomics assembly of the PRJEB12797 data set... | reverse complement strand
GGTACGGGCTGCGATTTTCAATCGGCGTATCTAGGACTTTGAACAGCTCCAATAAGTCTTGGCGAATATTCCTTGCGCCGCGAAGATAGTCACGGAAAATCTTGTGTTTGCCGAAAATATCAATGCTCTCGGCGTATAAACAGAAAACCAATCGGACGCAAAGCTTATTCAAGTCGGAAAGTGCTTTGTCAGATTGGATTTTAAGTTCGGCGCGGAGACCGTCATAGATTTTGGCGACGATTGCGCTAGCCTTGACGGAAAGTTCGCGTTCGTAGGAAATATTTTGCTGTTCGACGATAAAATTCAGGACGTTAAAGCGTTTAGGCAATTCGTAGAGGAAAATTTTAATCGGGTCGCGTTCGGGAAATTTTTTATCCATATCGAAGACGCGAAACTCTTTAAAGTTGCAAGTGATAATCCAGCGAGCCTTCCGCGAATATTCTAAGGCGTCGTTATAGCGTTTAGCCTGGCGAAAAATTTCTTCGTCGTCGAGATTCACGGTTGAACTTTTCTGTTCGATTAAAGTTTTCGTGGAAACAATCAGCCCGTCAATAAACCCGTGCGGAATCGGGACTTCAAAGCTGATAAAATCTTCCGGCTCGTCGATATTGAACACATCACGGAGCAAAGAGAGCCAAAAAGGTTGCGCGTCGCCCTTTTCGTAGCCGCGAGCCGACCATTTCCTTACAAAATCTTTCATATTCATGAAAAAATCCCTCCTGCAAAAATTATATCACAGGAAGGGATTTTTTTTTGTAAAAATTATTCAGTAAAGGAAAACCACCGCGATATTTTCAAGGAAATGCGATTGATTGTTTTCGTAAAGGACAAGATCGGAATCGTCCATGCTGAGAACGGGGTTGGCGTTGTGATCTTCAAGGGCAATGGCGCGAACAATCAGCGGATTGGAACCTGCGCGGGCGGCTTGGCTCATATCCTGCGCGTAAGTCGCCATGCCTTCGACAATAATTCTGTCGTAGTCAAGATTTTTATGTCCGTAAATTTTTTGCCCGCTGATATTTTTGATGACGGGGCTCATGACGGGATTGAGTCTGCCGAGCCCTCTGCAGTCGACGATTAAACCTGTATAACCGCTGTAAGACGGACGCTCAATGACGGGCGGACGATAATCGGGCGCGGGAACAGGAAAAGGTTCAACGTAAGTCGGGCGTTCGATAACTGTTTCAGCAAGTCCGCCGTTGCCGCCGAAAAGCGGAAGCTCCATTGTGACGGAATAGCCGCCGCCGGAAAGTTCTCCTTCAGAAATAATTTGCGCGCCTTTGATAACCGCGCTGATTCTGGTTTTAACAACGTCGGAAGTCAAAATCATCTGCTCAACTGTTGTTTCAGCGTCGACTTGGACGCCGTTGACAGCTTCGGCGAGTTGACGATAAGCATCAGCGACAGCCGCCCGACGAGCCATCATGGACGCGTGGGCAGGCGTCCTTGCCATTGCGGGATTCGCAACGCCCATGCCCGTCACTTGAATTGTGTTCGTGTTCCAATTCGGCGCGGCATCTGCTTTTCCGCTCACTGCAAATAAAATTATCGCGAGCAACGCGCCGAGCAATTTAATTTTCTTAAACATCTTCAAAACCTCCCAAAAATTTTTTCTTGTGTAAAGTTTAGGGCTTAATGATTAAAATCCGCTTTGACGCCATGAAAAATTTGTTAATCTTCCTCAAGTAAATTTCCGACAACAAAAAATGTCGCGGTTGCTTTTGCGTAAAGTTTTCCTTTCGCGTCAAGGATTTTGCATTCGCAAACCATAGTTTTTCTTCCGTCGTGCAAAACTTTTGCTTCCGTGAAAACTCGCGGCGTGTTCGTCATTACTGCGTGCATGAATTCTATGTTCAGCGAGATCGTCACAACTTTTTTGTTCAATGCCAAGCATTTCGCGCCCATTGCGGTATCAGCCATTGTGGTTAAAACTCCGCCGTGCGCCATCGAATATAAATTTGCGTGACGAGAATCCGCGCAGAGTTCCAAGCGGGCTTCGCCGTCGGGCGTCGGCACAACTTCTATTTCCAAAAAATCTATGACCGTGTTTTCGTGATAAAATTTTATAATCTGTTCCTGCGTAGGTTTTATCAAAACGTTCACTCCTTCGAGCCGAAATTTTAGCACAGGCGCAGGAAAAAGCAAGGATAAAGGGAAATGGGATAAGGGATAAGGGAAATGGGATAAGGGATAAGGGGGAATTTGAAATGATTAACATTGCGATTTTGGGCACGGGTAAAATTATTCCCGAAGCACTCGGCGCAATTCAAGCATCGGAGAAATTTTGCGTCAAAAATATTTGGGCGCGACCGCACAGCCGCGATAAAGCCGCCGCCCTTGCCGAAAAATTTAACATTGAAAAATTCACAACCGACTTGGATGAAATTTTGAACGACGCCGCGATTGATTTTGTTTATATCGGCTTGATTAATTCCGTTCATTACGAATACGCCAAAAAATTTCTTGAGGCGGGCAAAAATGTTATCGTCGAAAAACCTTTCACGACGACAGCCGCGCAGGCGCAAGAATTAATCGACATTGCGCTGAGTAAAAAAATTTATTTGTTCGAGGCGATAACGACTTTGCATCTGCCGAATTTTTTTGCCATCCGCGACGCGCTCCCCAAGCTCGGAGAAATTAAAATCGTCCTTTGCAATTACTCGCAGTATTCGAGCCGCTACGACGCTTATAAAAAGGGTGAAGTCGCGCCCGCCTTTGATCCGAAACTTTTCGGTGGCGCGCTTATGGACATCAACATTTACAATTTAAATTTTGTCGTCGGATTGTTCGGCTTGCCGAAAAAAATTTCTTACGCGGCAAATCGCGGTTGGAACGGCATTGACACGAGCGGAATTATTTTTCTTGAGTATGAAAATTTTTTGGCGCAATGTGTCGGCGCAAAAGATTCGGAAAGTCAATCTTTCATCAGCATTCAAGGCGATAAAGGTTACATTTCGGCTCACGGCGCACCCAATGAATTAAATTCTTTTGAAATGGCTGTTCGCGGCGGAGAAGTTCAAAAATTTTCTCTGAACAAATTTAATCATCGCATGGTTCATGAGTTTGTTGACTTCGCCGAGATTTTCAAGCAAAAAAATTATTCGGCGGTCGAGGAGAGTTTGAAAATTTCTCTGAACGTCATGACCGTCGTTGATAAATGCAACGAGATTTAAAAATAAAAAACTCCCCGTCAATAAGGCAGGGAGTTTTTTTGTTGCGAAAAATTTTATTGAGCAAGCAATTTATTTTTGAGTTCAAGATAATTTTTCGTGAAGTGGACACCATTTTGAGACTCTGCGCGGGCACCGAAAGGAGAATCGGTTACGGCAAGAATCGGCGGCGATTGAATTCTTTTGGCAACGCCAATTCCCGTGAACTGTTTCCACCAACGCTCCAAGTCGGCGATAAAATCCTGCGCAGTCGGAAAATATTTTTCAACCAAACCTTCGGCACAACCGATTTCTTTTTCCAAATTGCCGTCTTTGTAATATCTAAGAATTGATTCGGGCGACAAATTGTATTCAACGAAAGCTCTCAACAAATAATCGTGATAAGGATATTTCAGCGGGTCGCCCTTGCCTTCGTCAACGTTCTGCGCGGTTGAAAGTTCTGCGCTGGGCACAATGTCAATTATTCCCTGCGGAATGACTTCGCGCTTATAAATTTTTTCGTTCATGTATCGCGCCAAATCATAAACTTGAAACTTCCACAAATCGGCAAGCGCGGATAAAAAGCCCGCCTCGTCGCCGTAAAGCGTCGCGTAGCCGACGGTTGATTCAGCTTTATTGGCATTGCAAGTGAAAACTCCGCCGACGCTCGCCGCAACTGCCGCCAAAATTCTTGCGCTTCTGTCGCGGGCTTGAATATTTTCCTTGACAAAATTTGAAACTTCCAAGCCGACTTCTTCCAACTGCTTAACCGTCCAATCGACAGACTCTTGAATCGGTAAGACAAAATATTTGCAACCGAGATTTTTAGCAAGTTGTTCGCTGAGATTTTTCGTCGTCGAAGAATTGAATTTGCTCGGCATGTTGACAAGGTAAACATTTTCCGCGCCCAAAATTTTTGTGTAAAGCGCAGCGGCAACCGCAGAATCAATCCCGCCCGAAACGCCGATAACAATTTTTTTCATGCCGATTTGTTCAAGGAAATTTTTCACGCCGTAACTTATCGCCCGATAAATTTTTTCCGCCTCGCTGACTTCGGGGAGTTTAAGCGCGGGCATTTTATCAATCTCTTCAAGCTCGATAAAGTTCAAACACTCCGCAAACGGCTCGGCAATTTGAACGACTTCGCCGCGTGAATTGAAAACTGCACTTTGTCCGTCGAAAGTGTAAATAGTTTTGCCCGTGTTTTGAATGCCGACTGCGCCGACTTGAATGACGGGACATTTATTCGGAGAAAATCTTTGATGGGAAGTGATTTTACACGAACGAAAAGGATCGTCAATAAATCTTAAAATCAAATCATTTTTTTCGTGATTGGAATCAAGTCCCAAAACTACACTGACGCGATATTTTTTCCTGCCGATTCGGATACTAATCGAGGGCGAAGCATGGTTAGGAGAGTAAAAATATTTTTCTTCATCATTGAGGTTCCAATATTTTTCTACGGGATCGATAATTAATTTTCCGTCCTTTGCAAAGAAAATCGAATTGAATATGTCCGAAATATCTGCTTCCGGTTCTAAAACTTCAAGGTTGCCGAAAACAACGAGTATTTTTTTGCTCGCCGCAATAATTTCATTACCGCAAAGTATGCATTCGCGCTGAAAACTTCTTTCTCGCCACACTTCGCCGAGCATTCTTCCCGGAACCGCAAGTTCAGGAAAAATTACAACGTCCGCGCCGCCTGCCCGCGCCTGTTCAATGAACTGCAAAATTTTTTTTGTGTTCACGTCGGGATGTCCCGCCGCAACTTTCATTTGTACATAAGCTATCTTCAAAATCAATCATCTCCCAAGAATTTTTTTACAGTCTCTGCAATGCCTTCGCCGTCAAGACCGTAATATTTAAAAACTTCGTCAGGTTCGCCGGGAATAACGGGCGCATCGGGCAAACTCAAGTTCAAAACTTTAACGGGATAATTTTCAGCCGTAACTTGCGCGACCATTGCTCCCAAGCCGCCGAAGGGCGAATGTTCTTCAACCGTGATAATTCCTTTTGTCTCGCGAGCCGCCTTGAGAATAATTTCTTTGTCAATCGGCTTAAGGCAATACATGTCGATAACCCGCGCAGAAATATTTTCGTCAAAGAGAATCGCCGCCGCCTTGACTGCATTTTGAACGAGCTCGCCGCAAGAAATAATCGTCACGTCTTCGCCTTCAAAAACCGTCATTGCCTTATCAAGCTGAAAATTTTCTCCGCCGCTGTAAATATTTTCAACAGGATTTCTTCCGACGCGAACATAAGCGGGCAAATTATCTTCAAGCAAGGCGCGAATCAATTTTTCCGTCAAAAAATTGTCGCTTGGGAAATAAACTCTCAGTCCGTGAATCGAAGCCATCGCCGCAATGTCGTTCGTCGCGTGATGCGTCGCGCCAATCCCGCCGTAACTTATTCCGCCCGAAATGCCGATAAGTTTAACATTTGTATTCGAGTAGGCAACATCAACTTTTATCTGCTCCATGCTCCGCGCAGATAAAAATGCCGCCGGCGAAATTGCAAAAGATTTTTTTCCGCAAGAGGCAAGCCCTGCCGCTATCGAAACAAGATTTTGTTCCGCAATGCCAACTTCGACAACCTGCGCGGGAAATTTTTCTGCAAAAGAATTCATCGACGCCGAGCCCCGCGAGTCGCTGAAAAGCACGACAATATTTTTATCGACAGCCGCCGAGTCAAGGAGCACGTCATTAATAATTTGTTTGTTCGATTTCATAACGCCGCCTCCAATTCTGCCATTGCTGTTTTGAATTGAATTTCGTTCGGAACTTTATGATGCCACTCCGCCCGATTTTCCATGAACGAAACGCCTTTTCCTTTAATCGTGTTGGCGATAATGACTGTCGGCTTGCCCGAAGTTTTTTTTGCAAGAGTTATCGCCGCGTCAACTGCGTCAAGATCGTTGCCGTCAATCGAAAGAACATTCCAACCGAAAACTTTCCAACGTTCTTCTTGAAAATCTTGCGACATAACTTCTTCCGTCGAGCCGCTCATTTGCAAACGGTTTCTGTCGACAATCGCGGTTAAGTTATCGAGTTTGTAATGTCCGCCCGCCGTAATTGCCTCCCAAACGGAACCTTCAGCCATTTCTCCGTCGCCGAGCACAACATAAACGCGAAAATTTTTCTTATCCATCTTCGCGGCGAGTGCCATACCTACTCCGATACCTAAACCATGTCCGAGCGATCCCGTATTCATTTCAATGCCGGGAATTTTATTTGTCGGGTGGCACATGTACGGCGAGCCGAATTGCGAATACGTCATCAAATCTTTTTGCGGAATAAAATTTTTGTCGGCAAGAATTGCGTAGAGAGCCTCGACAGCATGCCCTTTACTCAAAATAAATCTGTCGCGGTCGGGCGAAGAAATTTTTTCGGGCGCAATGTTCAAATGTTTGTAATAAAGAGCGATAAGAATTTCCGTTACGCTCAACGCTCCGCCGACGTGTCCGAAATTTGCCCGGTAAATCATTTCAACAATCGTCTTGCGAATTTCGCGAGCCTTTTCCTTTAAATCCATAATCAACACCTTCCGAATTTTGATTGGATAAAATATAAATCATTTCGGGGAATTGCACAACGAAAAATTTTTATGAAAGTCAATCCCCGCTTGGGGCTTATTTTTTTTGCGCGAACGATTTAGAATTTCGGCATGAAAAAATATTTTTTATCAAGACTGGTTCAGCTGGTGCCGATTCTTTTCGGAATAACTTTTTTAACGTTCGGCATGATGCAATTCACGTCAGATGACGCGGTCGACATAATTTATGAACAATCGGGCAGTGTTGCCGAAGAAATAAAAGCCGCCAAACGCGCAGAACTCGGCTTGGATCAACCGTTTTTGATTCAATACGGGCGATGGCTCGGCGGAGTTTTGACGGGCGACATGGGGAGATCTTTTATCAGCGGAAAATTGGTTTTTGAAACTTTCGCCGAAAAATTGCCCGCAACGATTGAATTAATGTTTGTCTCGATTTTGCTGACGATTTTTATTGCAACGCCGCTCGGAATTTTATCTGCCGTCAATCAAAATCGTCCGCTTGATTATCTGATCCGCACTTTGAGTTTTATCGGAAATTCAATGCCGAATTTTTTTTGCGGCTTGTTGCTGATTTATTTCCTTGCCTTGAAATTAAATCTCCTGCCGATAATCGGTCAAAGTGTCGTCATGCCCGCACTGACTTTGACAATTTCAATGGGCGCGAAATATACTCGGCAAATCCGCGCAGTTGTTCTTGAAGAATTGGACAAGCCGTATGTCACGGGCGCGAGGAGTCGCGGCGTTGATGAACTGACGATTTTAATAAAAAGTGTTCTGCGCTCAACGCTTATCATGATTATAACTTTGCTTGCGTTGTCAATGGGCTCGCTTCTCGGCGGCACGGCGATTGTCGAAACAATTTTCATGTGGGACGGCGTCGGGAAAATGGCGGTCGACGCGATTTTGACTCGCGATTATCCGCTGATTCAAGCTTATGTCGTTTGGATGGCGATAATTTATGTGATGGTGAATCTCGCGGCAGATTTACTTTATCATTGGCTCGACCCGCGAGTTCGTTACGGTGAAGCGTCATGAAAAATTTAACTCCTTATCTTGCGGCGGCGGGGACTTTGATTTTTATCGCCGTCTTCGCAAATTTTTTAACGCCTTTTGATCCTTACGTTCAAGACTTGGAAGGCGCATTGGCTCCGCCGAATTCCACAAATTTATTGGGCACAGATCGTTACGGACGAGATGTTTTGTCGAGAGTTATCGTCGGCTCTCAAACAACTTTATGCGCGTCACTTTTATTGCTTGCGACAATTTCAATCGTCGGAAGTTTTATCGGAGCAATTTGCGGTTACAAAGGCGGGTGGCTCGACATTTTTTTAATGAGAATGTCGGACGTGTTTTTGGCTTTTCCGCAAATGGTTTTTGCAATCGCGGCGGCGGGAGCACTCGGCGGCGGACTTTTAAACGCGGCGGCGGCTTTGGCGATAATCGGCTGGCCGAAATATGCAAGAATTTCTCGCGGGCTTGTCTTATCGATTCGTTCAATGCCTTACCTTGCGGCGGCAAAAATGGCGGGCTCAAGTTCGACAAAAATTTTATTTGCGCATGTCCTGCCGAACATTGCCGGAACAATTTTGGTTACGGCGGCTCTCGACATCGGGACAATCATAATGGAATTGGCGGGCTTATCGTTTTTGGGGCTCGGAGCAATGCCGCCGACAGCCGAATGGGGCGCGATGATGAATAACGGTCGCTCCATGCTCCAAACTGCGCCTTGGGTAATTCTCGCGCCGGGCACGGCGATTTTTATAACGGTTGCGACTTTCAATTTGCTCGGCGACAAACTCCGCGACTTTATGGGCGGGCAACGTTGAAAAATCTGCGCGGCTTCGTTAAAATATTTCCGACTAAAATTTTTTCGGGAGGCGGACAAAATGTTGAAAGGCAAGTGTGGCGAAAAATTAAAATGGAAATTTGACGAAGGCACTTTGACAATCAAAGGCGCGGGCGAGATGAAAAATTATTCTTACGAAAAAAATCCCTCGTGGCATGCTCAACGCGATTTCATAAAAAAAATTGTCGTCGAAGACGGCGTCGAGTCTGTCGGCGACAATGCTTTTGATAAATGCAAAAATTTGACGAGCGTAACGCTTCCCGATTCTCTCAAGTTCATTGGCGACGGTGCTTTCAGTGAGTGCGAAAATTTAACGGCGATAAAAATTCCCGGCTCCGTAAAATTTCTTGGGCTTTATGCTTTTTGGCATTGCGAAAATTTGCAGGAGATAAAACTTTCCGAAGGGCTCGCAGCCATTGGCGCAAGTGCTTTTCGTTCTTGCAAAAACTTGCGCGAAATAAATCTTCCCGACTCCGTCACTTACATTGGCGAAAGTGCCTTTGAAGGTTGCGAAGGCTTGACGGAAATAAAAATCTCCGAAGGACTCACTTGCATCGGCAGATTTGTTTTCCATAATTGCAAAAATTTGACGAGCATAAAAATTCCCGAAGGCGTCACGCTCATTGATTGTACTGCCTTTGGCGATTGCGAAAATTTGACAGAGATAAAACTTCCTTCTTCCTTAAAAAAAATTGGCAACGATGCTTTTCGTTCTTGCAAAAACTTGCGGGCGATAAATCTTCCCGACTCCGTCACGAACATTGGCAAGGATACCTTCCGGAACTGCGCTAACCTGCGCGAAATAAATATCCCCGATTCCGTCACGAATATTTGGGACGGAGCTTTTAACGATTGCAAAAATTTGACGAGCATAAAAATTCCCGGCGGAATTACGAAGATTGAAGGATATGTTTTCTTCGGTTGCTACCATTTGAAGAGCGTCATAATTCCCGATTCTGTCACATACATTGGCGATTGTGCTTTTTATGGTTGCGTGCATTTGAAGGAAATAAAAATTCCCGAAGGCGTGACATACATTGGCGAAAGTGCTTTCGGGCGTTGCGAGAATTTGACGGAAATAAAATTGCCCGAAGGCATTACATTTATCGGCGAAGAAACTTTTTGGCGTTGTGAGGAGTTGCGGGAAATTAAAATCCCAAACGGCGTCACGTCGGTTGGGAACGGAGCTTTTATGGATTGCAAAAAATTGGAAAGTGTGAAAATCCCTCCTTCTGTCAAGACGATTGGCGAATCTGTTTTTTGCGAGTGTAAAAATTTAAAGGGCGTGACGCTTCCCGATTCCGTAAAAAAAATTGGTTGGAGTGCTTTTTACGGTTGCAAAAGCTTAAAGGAGATAAAAATTCCCGAAGGCGTCGAGGAAGTTGCCAAAAATGTTTTCGACGCCTGCGCGAATCTCGAAACGATTTATTATCCGAAAAATGCTTCTTACGCTGAGAAATTGGGCAAAGACAACAGCGCGAAACTCATTCCCTATTAAAATTTTTTATCGGCTTCAATCCCCCTTGCGGGGCTTATTTTTTTTGCGCACCAAGATAAAATTTCTTCAAAGGAGGCGACGTGTTTTGAAAAAATTTTTTGCGGCTCTGATAATTTTTCTGATGATGTCCGCGCAGGTCGAGGCAATTTCTTATGAAGATTCAACTTTTGCTTTCGAGACGATTAATCAAAAGCTCCGCGATTGGAAATGTACGCCGCTGAAAATTTGGTACGGCGGCGACGCGTTGAACAATGCCGAAAATATTTCTTACATGAACGAGCTTGCAGAGGGTCAAGGCTTTGAGAAAAAATTTTCGGCTTGCATGATCTTTTACAGCGACTTTCATTCGCCGCCCGACAACGGAGAAATTTCCGCATGGAATCCCGACAGCGATTATAAAAATTGGTCGTGGTATTTCGGGCTTTACGAAGACGGCGAGTGGAAATTGATGACTTGGGGCTACTGAAAAGCCGTCAAAAATCATGAATTTGGAGTGAATGCTGATTATAAACAAAACAAATTACTTTTTTGCTGTCAATAAATTTCAAGGCAAAATTCGCCAAAATCGGGCATCGACCCCCTGGGAAATTTTAAGGAATCGGATTAAAATCGACTCACTCGAAAAATCACAAAATGAAATCAAAATGTAATGACAAGCAAAAAACGTCAAAATTTTGTCTCCAAGCCGGCAGATGAGAGGCTCAAGAGCAATTCAAGCCGCCGAAAGACAGCAAAACAGCCGCAATTATGAATTGGAAGTGAACATTCATTATAAACAAAACAAATTGCTTTTTTGCTGTCAATAAATTTCAAGGCAAAATCTGCCAAAATCGGCATCGACTCCCCGGGAAATTTTTAAGGACAGGGCTGAAATCGACTCACTCGAAAAAATCTAAAAATGAAAGCACAATGTAATTCAAAGTAAAAAATCGGCGATTTTCGGCTTGTGCCGCGCCTGATGCCGACTTCAAAAACAAATCGCAGAAAAAATTTAATTATACACATCTTGTCAAGAGGGCTCCGAAACTGGAAAACTGCTGAATCGGACGCCCGAATCTGAAAGAATTTCTGATTGTTAACCAAAATCCCCGTGTTTTTGAAATGGATTCTGAATGAGGGTTGACATTTACAGGTTCAAATGATGAAAAATCAGTGGATTTTAGGAGGCATATTATGATAAAAAAATTTTTTGTGACAATCTGCGCGGCAACACTTTTAATCAGCGGTTGTGGCGGCGGAGAAAAAACTTCTTCGACGGATGAAAAAACTTTTACCTATGGCACGGTCGCTTACGGCGTGGCAATGGAAAATGCCGGCACCAATCCCCATGAAAGTTACAGCGGCTGGAGCACTCTTCGCTACGGTATCGGCGAAACGCTTTTCAAATTCAACGAAAAAATGGAGCTTGAACCGTGGCTCGCCGAAAGTTTCGAGCAGGTTGACGACTTCACCGTTAAAATTAAAATCAAGGACGCCGCAACTTTTTCAAACGGCAAAAAGGTTGACGGCGCGGCTGTAAAAAAATGTTTGGACGCGCTGATTCAAAATCACGACAGAGCTCCCCGCGACTTGAAAATTTCTTCGATTGAGGCGGACGGACAATTTGTTACGATAAAATCTTCAGAAAAAGTTCCCGCGCTCCTGAATTACCTTTCCGATCCTTACGGTTGCATTGTCGACATTGACGAGGGCGTTAAGGAAAATATCGTTGTCGGCACGGGAGCTTACAAAGCCGTCAAAGTCACCGACACGCAGATTGAACTTATTCCGAACGAAAATTATTGGGGCTCCGTCAAGCCGAAGATGGATAAAATTATCGTCAAGAGCATAACCGACGGCGATACTTTGACAATGGCAATGCAAAACGGCGAACTCGACGCGGTGCAAGGGCTCCCTTATTCGAGTCTGCAACTTTTTAAGGACGGTTACAAAATTTCTCAATCCGATACTTCGCGAGTTTATCAAGCCGCCTTCAATTTCAAAACGCCCGCGCTCCAAGATTTAAATGTTCGCCGCGCAATTTCTATGGCGATTGACAAAGAGAACTTCACCAAAATTTTGCTTAACGGCAACGGCACGCCCGCCGTCGGTCCTTTCCCCGCCAATTTATCTTTCGGCGATGATAAAGTTCATTCGGTTCCTTACGATTTGGAAGGCGCGAAAAAACTTTTGGCGGACGCGGGTTGGAGTGATTCGGACGGCGACGGCTACGTTGACAAGGACGGAAAAAATCTTGAGCTGAATTATTTAACTTACACTTCCCGACAAGAACTTCCTTTGCTTGCCGAAGCCGCGCAAGCTAATCTAAAAAAAATCGGCGTGAAACTCAACGTCAACGCCACCGACAATTACAAAACTTTTCTTAAGAGCGGCGACTACGATATTTTTTCAAAGGCGATTGTCACGGCTCCGACGGGCGACCCCGAATATTATTTCACGAGCCACATTGTGCCGGGCGCGGTTGACAACGCGGGCTTTTACGACAGCGAAAAAATTTCTGCGCTGGAAAATGAATTGCACAACACTTTCGGCGCGGAAAATCGTTCCGAGCTTGCAATAAAAATGTCTCAACAAATTTTGGATGACTGCGCGTTGATTTACGCTTCGCATTTGCGCATGTCTTTTGTCATGAAACCGAATGTCGAAGGCTTTAAGGCGCACCCTTCCGATTATTACGAGATAACGGCGGAGCTTGATAAAAAATGATTTTGACGGTTGAAGATTTGGTTGTTGCTTACGGCAAGAAAATTATCGTTCGTGACATAAATTTTTCTGTCAAACGCGGAGAAATTTTGGTTATCGCGGGCGAGTCGGGCAGCGGCAAATCTACGATTTTAAAGGCGATTGGCGGCTTGCTCGGCAAGGGCGGCGCGATTATCGACGGACAAATTTTTTTTGACGGACAAGAAATTACGGTTTTGTCGGCGGGGCAACGGCGAAAAATTTCGGGCGATTCAATAGGATTTATTTTTCAAAATGCGGGCGCGTCATTCTGTCCGATAAGAAAAATCGGCGAACAAATTTTTGAAGGCGTCCGTGCTCATCGCGATTGGGATAAAAAATTTTTTCGCGAACAGGCGATTGAACTAATGCAAAAAATAAATCTCGCGCCCGAAGTTTTGGACGAATATCCTTTCAGATTATCGGGCGGCATGGCGCAACGTGCAGGAATTTTGGCGGCGACTCTCCTTGAACCGAAACTTTTACTTGCCGACGAACCGACAAGCGCATTGGACGCCGTTACTCAAGTCAGCGTCGTCAAGGAACTTTTGAAACTGCGCGAGCGACAAAAAATTTCAATCGTAATGGTGACTCATCATATGGGCGTTGCGTGGCGCATGGCGGACAAAATTTTAATCATGAAAAACGGCGCGCCCGTCGAATTTGGATCAAAAAATCAAATTTTCAACGCGCCAAAAGAAATTTACACGCAAGAACTAATCGGGGCGGTGCCGCGCTTATGATTTTAAAAGTCGAACACGTCAAAAAAACTTTCGGGAAAAAACTCGTGCTTGACGACATAAATTTTTCTTTAAATGCCGGCGAATGTTTAGGGATTGTCGGCTTGAGCGGTTGCGGAAAATCGACGCTCGCAAAAATTATCGCCCGATTAATTCCCTGCGACGACGGAAAAATTTTTTTGTGCGGCAAGGAAATTTCAAAGGCGGCGGGCAATGATTTTTATAAAAATATGCAGATGATTTTTCAGACGCCCGAAGATTCTTTCAACCCGCGCAGGACTTTGGGTGAAAGTATTTCCGAACCGATTAAAAATTTTCTCGGCAATGAAAATCTGCGCGGGCAAGTCGAAAATCTTTTAATCGAAGTCGGCTTGCCGAAAAATTTTTATGAAAAATATCCTCGCGAAGTATCGGGCGGCGAATGTCAACGGGCGGCGATAGCGCGGGCAATTTCCATTTCGCCAAAACTTTTAATCTGCGACGAAGCAACTTCCGCGCTTGACGTGACAATTCAAGCCCAAGTCGTCGCGCTGATAAAAAAACTCTGCGCGGAAAAAAATATCGCCTGCCTTTTCATAACGCACGATCTCGCATTGTTGCCGAAGCTTGCCGACCGCGTGATCGTTTTGCATGAAGGAAAAATCGTTGAAGAAGGCACGCCCGAAAAAATTATTCGCGAAGCGCAATCGCCCTTTACAAAACAACTTACGGCATCAAATTTTTTTACGGAAGAATTTTGACGGAGAAAATTTTTGGAGAGTATGTAACGAAACCTCTGCGGAGTGTGCAAAATTTTTGAGCAACCGACTGCGCCTCTGCGTTTAAAAAATTTTTTGGGAGGTTTTGCAATGGAAAAATTGAATCGGCGAATTGAAAATTATTGGGACAATCGCAGTGCGGCTATGAGCAAAATTCGCCGCCTTGAACTTAACGGAGTGGACGGCGCGGCTTGGAGAAATATTTTCAAAAAAAATTTGCCCGAAGGCAAGCTGAAAATTTTGGATGTGGGGACGGGCACGGGATTTTTCGCAGCGATTCTTTCAAAACTCGGTCACAAAGTTATCGGGATTGACATGTCGGCGAAAATGCTCGGCGAGGCTGAAAAAAATCTTCGCGAACTGAAACTTCCCGCCGAGTTCAAAAAAATGAACGCGCAAGCTCTCGACTTTGACGACGAAACTTTTGATGCGATTGTTACCAGAAATTTGACTTGGACGCTCCCCGATGTCAAGGCGGCTTATCGCGAATGGTACAGAGTTTTGAAGTTCGGCGGCGTCTTGATGAATTTTGATTCCGATTACGGCGACAAAAATTTTTCTTCGTGCAGTAAAACCAAAATCACTTCCGCGCAGATTTCGGAGTGCGACGCGATAAAAAATTCTTTGGCGATAAGCAGTCGCCGCCGCCCGATGTGGGATGCGGGCTTTTTGGAGGGAATAAATTTTTCCGTGCGCCTTGACGAAGATATTTCTCACATTGTCCACAGGGATAATCGTTGCGGCTATGATTCTGTGCCGCTTTTCGTGATTCACGCCGTAAAATAAAAAATTTCCCGCGAAGTTTTCAAAGCCTCGCGGGTTTTTTGTTCTTCAAATTTTTATCGAATGCTAAACACTCTTGTCTTTCGTACACATTTTCATTTGATAATATCGGAAAAAAATTACATATGTGGTTGCCACGATATTTCTGCATTGAATGTTTTTTTGCCCGATACTTTTCTGCTTAAAGTGTACGGCGCGTTATGCCATTGAGTTTTGATCTCTTCCAACTGTTCTGTTCCGTCTAATTTAAAACTTGTGTAATCAACCCAATAAGGAATAGCCCCTTTTTCTTTTGGATTTAAAACGTACATCCCTTTCAAATAAATTATCAGTTCACCTTCGCCGACAGTCTCCAAACGAAGCTTAAGATTTTTCTTATAGGACGTAATGACATAGCCTTCGCCGTCTTTTTGAAACCAAGAAGGTTTTGAGACCAGAGTATTTTTGTCGGAAGGCGTAACTTTTAAATTGACTTCGCTCCCCTTCAATTTTATGTCAATTCTGGCTAAACTCATAAGATACATGACAAATGTTTCAGGGTTAATTGATTGATTGTATTCTCCGGGCATCTCGGATTGATATATCTTAAATCTCAAATCGTAATATTCTTCCCAGCATCTGTTGATGAAAACAGCCAAACTTTGCATTTTTTCGGGCGATTCGTCTGCATAAAATCTTTTCGCAATGGAGTCAATCGCAAGAAAGATATTACGTGTCTCGAAGGCGTTATGCGGGCTGTTCGTCCCCTTTGCATAATAAATCCACAACAAAACATTATCTTTTTTCGTCAAACCGTAATGCGGAGATATTTCCATATCTTTGCAGAACGGTTCAAGCTGAGAACGCAAATCCACATTGCTCATGGCGTTGAACAATATGACATACTTCGAGGGATTTTCCTTAATCAGACTCACCAAATCATTTCTGCGAAGTTCATCTTTTGTTTGTAAATCAATTCCGGTTATTTTCTCAAACTCTTTTGTATACATCCATTGCTGAATGTAAATCTGCGGATTGATGCCAACGGCTAATGAACCATTCAACATTGAGGCAGCGTATATCCCGGCATAGCCGCCGCTGCTTGAGCCAAAAAAAATTACCTTGTCCTGTGTGAGATTGAGATTTCGTAAAACCGCCTGAACGATCTCCAGCGAGAGCCGAATATAACTTTTTTCCTTTGTGCCGTAAAACCACCCCAGAACAAAATCTTCCGCTTCGTATTCTTGTATCATGGGATCATCAATACAAAGCAACGCGCTGCTCATTGGATCCGTCATTGAATAATATGACCAACGTGAAAAATGCGGAGACTTAGGTGACGGATCAGTGCGAGTACGTGCTGAAGCGTAAAAGACATAAAGATGGCGCGGGGGGGGGGATATTATTCTTCTCGCCAATGTGACAGAAACATTCAAAGTCAACATCATCGATTTTAACGGAGAAAGATCCCGAAGTTAATTTTTCTGTCAATTCATCGGCAGAAGCATAGATATTTTTTTCTGCCGCAAGTTCCGCTTTGGCGTTAAGAGGAGGTTGCAACGAAGAAAGGCTGAACTGCTCCATCTCCTTGCGCAAGTAATCTATGGAAAATCCTTCCAATTTAACATCACTCCAAAATTTTTTCTTTAAGTTGTTTTACGTCGAAGTACCGATTTTTCATGCCGTAAAATAAAAACTCCGTCGGTTTTAAAAACCTGCAGAGTTTTTAATTCCTAATTCCTCATTCCTAATTCCTAATTGAATTGCGCATCAATCGGATCCGTCAAAAGAAAAAGTGCGCTTAAATCGACGTGGAAAATAACGGTGTATTCGTCTTCGTCGGGAGCCGCGCCGTTGAACTTGTTGCTGAAAAGGAGCGACGCCGCATGAGAATAATCGTTGACTTGGTCGCCGAACGCATTTATTTTTTTACTGCAAACGGGCTCCAAAAATTTGAACACGGTACCGGCGGGAAAAATTCCGTCGACAAAAACTTTTTCGGGCAGAAAATTATTGTCTTCGACGAACGGAATTGCAACTTTCGAGCGCAAAAACAAATTTTCAAAATCCAAATTCTTAATCATGTCGCCACCTCAAAAGCTCACGGAGAATTTTGCTTTTTTATCTTCCTCAATCGTAAGGAAATTGCTGAAGCCCGTCATGTCCAAAACTTCGCGGACATTTTCGCGGATATTTTTGATTCTCATCGAGCCCTGCCTGTCCATTTTCTTTTGAGTTTTAAGCAACATGCGCAAGCCCGCCGAAGAAATATATTCGAGTTCGGCAAGATCAATCGTCAAGTCGGTTATGCCGTCGAGTTTCAAAGATTTATCGAACTCAAGCGCGGTGACTGCATCGAGTCGCCCGATAAGCTGAATCGTTACTGCCGAGCCATCGGCAATTTTTTTTATCTCCATGAAAAAATTCTCCCTTCAAAAATTTTCTTTGATTGTAACAAAAATCTGCGCGGTTTGTAAAGACGCGGCGTCTGTGATAAGATTGACAAAAAATTTTTGGGAGGATTTTTAAAATGAACAACTGCAAGGCAATTCAAATCAGCGAAAATATTTTTTGGGTCGGCGCGGTCGATTGGAGCATGAGAAATTTTCACGGCTACGAAACTTCTCGCGGCTCCACTTACAATGCTTATCTGATTCTTGACGAAAAAATTACTCTGATTGACACGGCGAAGATTAATTTCAAGGACGAATTGCTCGCCAGAATTTCTTCCGTTATCGATCCCGCGCAGATTGAAATTATCGTCTCCAGCCACGTCGAGCCCGATCATTCCGGCGCGTTGAAAGAAATTGCGGCACTCGCTCCCAACGCCGAAATTTTTACGACAAATCCCAACGGCTTGAAAGGTTTGACAAATCGTTACGGCAAATTGAATTATAAACCTGTCAAGGCGGGCGATGAAATTTCTATCGGCAAGCGCACTTTGAAATTTGTTCCGACGCCCATGCTCCATTGGCCCGACTCGATGGTTACTTATTGTCCCGAAGAAAAAATTTTATTTTCCAATGATGCCTTCGGCGAACATTTGGCGACTTCGCTTCGCTTTGATGACGAAAACGATTTGGAAACGATTTTATTCGAGGCGAAGAAGTATTACGCGAATATTTTAATGCCGTTCGGCAAACAGGCACAAATCGCGCTTAAAGCTCTGGGCGGCTTGGAAATTAAAATGATTGCGACGGGGCACGGCGTCATTTGGAGAAAAAATATCGATAAAATTCTTGACTGCTACAAAAAATGGAGCGCGGGCGAAGTCGAGGAGCGGGCGGTTATCGTTTTTGATTCAATGTGGCATTCGACAGAAATTTTGGCGCAGACAATCACGGAAGCTTTTGCGAAAAGAAAAATTCCCGCCGCGTTTTACGACATCAAAGCCACTCCGCTTTCCGACATTGTCACGGACATTTTCACGAGCAAATATCTGGCTGTCGGCTCGCCTACGATTAACAATCAGATGATGCCGACAATCGCCGCGTTCCTTTGCTACTTGAAAGGCTTGCGCCCGCAGAATCATAAAGGTTTTGCGTTCGGCTCTTACGGTTGGGGCGGACAAAGTATCGGCTACGTCGAAGATGAACTTAAGGCGGCGGGCATTGAAATTATTTCGGATAAAATTCGCGTTCAAAATCTCCCGACAACAGCACAACTCGAAGAAATTACAGAAAAAATTCTTGCGCTCAATCTTTAAGGAGAAATTTTAATGGCAAAGCAACTCAACGCCGAACAAAAAACTATCAGCCAAATCCTTAACGATCCCAACAAACCGAAATTTTTAATTCCAGATTATCAGCGACCGTATTCATGGGAGCGTGAGCAATGCGAAACGCTTTGGGACGATATTTTATCCTTTGCTTTTCCGCTCGACCACGCTTTTAACGCCGGCAATGACAGATATTTTCTCGGAACGATTTTAACTTTTCAAAATGATTACTACGAAAATGAAGTTATTGACGGGCAACAGCGGCTTATAACTTTCTTGCTCATGCTCCGCGCTTTTTACGCGGCGTTTGAAGGTATCGACTGCAAGAACAAGGAAAATATTTTGGCGAGCATAGGAAAATGCATTTGGAACGGTGATGAATTCGGGAACGTCGACAAGACGAGTCTTAAATTGAAATCCGAAGTCGCCTCCGACGAAGACATTGTCGAGTTCAAAAAAATTTTGGAGACGGGCGAATCGACAGCTAAGAATACGAGCAATTACAGCGTCAATTATCAGCTGTTCACGAAATGGATTGCGGCTTTTAAAAACGATAATCCAGATGATTTTTCATATTTGCCCATGCGAATTTTGAACAACTGCATTCTCCTGCCGATTGAGGCGGACAATCAGAATACCGCGCTCAGAATTTTTACGACGCTCAATGATAGAGGCATGCCTCTTTCGGACGCCGACATTTTCAAGGCGCAGTTTTATAAATTTTTCTCGCGAGACGGCAGACAAGCTAAAGAAAAATTCATTAAGCGTTGGAAAGAGCTTGAGGCACTCTGCAATAAAAATTTTCATCCGCGCAGAGGCACGCCGGTCGACGATTTGTTCAGGCGGTATATGTATTACGCCAAGACGAAAAAGGCAGTCGAACAAAATCGGCGCATAAGCGAAACTTTTTCCGACATGCGAGATTTTTACGCCGAGAATAATTATGAGATTTTGCGCGACAAAGAGGTTTTTGCGGATTTGGAAACGCTTGCGAATTTTTGGAGTGATGTCAACACTCGCAACGAAAGATTTTCGCCGCAAGTTATGAAAAAACTTTACGTGCTGAGCTATTCACCCTACAGCGTATGGAGTTATGTTGTTTCGCTGTACTTTATGAGTTGGCGTGAACTTGACGAGAAAGACTTTTGCCGATTCTTGGACAAAATTACGGCTTTGATTTTGCTTAACGGAGTTTTGGATTTCGGCAAACAAACTATTCGTCGCCCGTTCCTTTTGGAGTTTAAAAATATTTATAACGGTGAACCGATTGAATTTGAACAGTATCGACAAAAGGGCAGTCTTGTTCGCAGTCGACTTAACGAGATGAAATTCAGCAATACAAAATCTATAACTCGCGCAATGCTGGCGTGGCAGACTTTTCAAAATCCCGCGCAGGAATTGCCGCCGCTCGGCGTTGAATTGCAAATCGAACACATTTTGCCGAAAAAAAGGCAGGAACTTCATCATCTGCTGAAAAATCCTGCCGCACTGGATTTTTTGGGCAACAAATCACTGCTCGAAAAGGGCATAAACATTCGGGCGGCGGATTATCGGCTTGTCGACAAAAAAATTTTTTATCTCGGCGACGGAAAATCCAAACACGGCACTTTTAATCTCGAACTGCGCAAGCTTGCCGAAACTCACGACGATTTTACGGAAAATGACATTCTCGCCCGCAATGAAAAAATTTTCGACGCCTTCATTGAATATCTGCGCGGAAATGATTTGCTCCTTTGAAAGGTGGTTGACAAATGAAATATTCCGAGCTGATAGATTTTCAGCCGATAGAAGATGTGATTCAGTTGAAGTCGGCGGACGATAAACTCAAAAGCCGCGAATACGTCCGCAGTTATGTCATGTCCGATAAAACGGCGGCGATTTTAAAAGCGGCGGTTGTCGACCAACTGAAATTTGACAACGTAGAGAGCAAAGGAATTCTTGTCGTCGGAAATTACGGCACGGGAAAATCTCATTTGATGTCCGTTATCTCCGCCGTCGCCAATGACAAAAATAATTTGCCGCTCTTAAAAAATAAAAACTTCGCCGCGAGCATGGAGCCCGTCGCGGGGAAATTTGAAGTTCTGCGTTTGGAAATAGGCGGCGGCGTGACAGTTCCTCTGCGCGAAATTATTTTTGCCGAGATTCATGAAGATTTTTCGGCGCGAGGAATTTTTATCGACAAGCCCGACTTCGATAAAGTCACGAGCAATAAAAAACTCATTGGCGAGACAATCAACGCTTTCGAGAAAAAATATCCCAATCGCGGCTATTTTCTTGTTGTCGATGAATTTTTTTCCTACCTTTCCACACGCGACGAACGACAAATTGTTCGCGACTTGGAATTTTTGCGCGACTTAAGCGAAATGTGTTCCAAATCCAAACTCCGAATTATTTTCGGCGTTCAAGAAAAAATTTTCGACAACCCGCGCTTCAGTTTTGTCTCAAGCACACTTCAACACGTCAGCGACCGTTTTACTCAAGTCATCATCACGAAGGACGCCACAAGTTACGTTGTCTCCGAAAGGATTTTGAAAAAAAATCCCGCGCAGAAAAAATTTATCCGCGAGCACTTGGAAAAATTTTGCGGGCTGTATTCCGGCATGGCGGCGCGGCTTGAGGAATTCGTTGAACTTTTTCCGATTCACCCCGCCTATATCGACGTGTTCAATAAAATTTGGCTGATTGAAAATCGCCACGTCCTGAAAAATATTTCGCTGGCGATTAAAGATATTTTCGACTCCGAAGTTCCGCCCGATTCGCCGGGAATTATTTCCTTTGACGATTATTGGAAGGCGGTTAAGTCAAATATTTTTTCCAAAAACCAAGAGACGATTGGGCGCGTCGTTGAGGCGTCGGGCACGCTCGAAGAAATTGTCAATCGCTCTTTCGGCAAGCCTTTTTATAAACCGCTCGCCATAAAAATTATTTACGCGTTGAGTGTTCACCGACTCACAACCAACGGACTCGACGCCCGATTCGGCTTGACGGCAGAAAATTTGAAAGATGATCTCTGTCTTTATCTGCAAATGCCTGAACGCAACGCAGATTTTTTGCTCGGAATTGTTCGCGCTGCTTTAAACGACATTATCAAAACCGTTTCGGGACAATTTATCGTCCGCAACGAAGACAACGGACAATTTTTTATCGACGTGGATAAAACTATCGACTACGACGAAAAAATTAAGCAAAAGGCGTCGCTCGTGGCGGTTGACGATTTGAATCAATATTTTTATCGGCTGATTCTCGACGCAATGAGTTGGACTAAGCAACCGTATGTTGAAGGCTTCAAAATTTATGAACATGATTTGATTTGGCATTCGCACAAAATTTTCCGCGAAGGTTATTTGTTTCTCGGCTTGCCCGAAGATCGAAGTACCGCACAACCTGCGCGGGATTTTTATGTCCATTTCCTGCCGCCGTTCGGGAAAAATTATCAGCCGCCAAAATCTTTGGACGACGAAGTTTATTTTTATTTCAAGCCTGACGAAGATTTTGAGAAAAAACTTAAGCTTTACGCCGCCGCCCGCGAACTTGAACGCATGAGTGACGGCAAAGATCGAACGGCTTATCTGGAAAAAGCAGACGGCTTGCACACAAATTTAATCCGTTTGCTTAACGATAAAAAAATTCTCGCGTTCAGTGCCGAATACAACGGAAAAATGCAACGGCTGATTGAAATTCTGCGCGGCTGTTCAAAACCTGACGAAACTTTTGGCGACACGCTCGACTTGGCGGCGGCTCTCTGCTTGGAAAATTATTTCAAAAAAATTTATCCCGACTTCCCCGTCATGGAAATTAAAATCACGCGAGAAAATTTGAAGGCGATAACGGACGAGGCGCATAAAACTTTCGCCGGCAAAAAAACTCAATCGACCGCCGCATTTCTGCGCAGTTTCAAAATCCTTGACGGCGATAAAATTCGTCCCGAAAATTCTCCGTTCGCAAAATATTATATCGACCTTGTAAAAAATCTTTCGGCGCAAGGCGTGCTCAATTACTCCGAACTTTTTGAGGAGCGCGGCACTTGGAAAGTCGACAAGAAATTTAAAATCCCGTTCGATCTCACGCCGATAATTTTTCTGTCGATGGTTTACGGCGGCTTCGCGGAAATAATTTTCGACGACGATTCAAGATTGACCGCCGCAAATTTGGAACAACGCCTGCCGTCAATCAATCGCGCCGACTTGATGGAGTTCAAATATCTTTCGCGCCCCGCAAAGTTGCCGCTCGATTCGCTGATTAAACTTTTCAAAATCCTGTCGCTCAATCCCGCGCTGATTCAAAACGACAAAGAAGCCGCTGTAGAAAAACTTTTGGAGAAGGCGCAAACTCTTTCCAACGACGCCGCCCGCGCAGATCATTTTTTGTCCGGAAATTTCTTTTTGTGGGGAGAGTCGCTCGCCAATTCCGATAAAATTCGCGACATGAAAATTGCTTGCGAAAAAATTCGTAACGAGTTCGGAAATTACCGCGTCAAGTTCAACACGCCCGCCAAGCTTAAAAATTTCAATCTCTCCGACGAAAAACTTGATGCCCTTGCAGAAAATCTTAAGCTGTTGAATTTCGTTAAGGAGTTCGACGCCTTCCGCGCAGGTTGCCTTGAGGCAATTTCTTACGTCGCGAATATCGAGCCCGTCGAGTCGCTGAAAGATGAACTTGCGCTTGTCAAAAGAAATTTCCGCGTCCAACGTCAACTTATTCTCAGCCGTCAAAAAGGTACAACTTCCGCGCAAAAAGTTTGTGAAGAGCTTGCAAAATTCAAGGCGCATTACATTGAACTTTATCTTAAAAATCACGCCGCCAATCGTCTGAACTTTGAAGAATCGCAACGCAAGGGAAAAATTATTTCCGGCAGAGAAATTGCCAACCTGCGAACTTTAAGCCGCATTGGAATTTTTTCCGACGCAAAATTTTCCGAACTTCAAGAGGAACTTTCCGATTTGCAAACTTGTCCCGAACTTAAAGCGGAAGATTTGGAGCGGCAAACGACTTGTCCGCATTGCAACTATCGATTGAGCGAGCGCGGCTCCGACGTTCACGAAGAACTTGAACGCCTTGAAAAACGTCCGCAAGAATTGTTGCGCGAATGGGAAAAAGTTTTGCTGGACACTCTCAACGACCCGCTGATTCAATCGAACATGGAATTTTTAAACGAACGACAACAGCGCGCCATTCAAAATTTCTTGTCCGATGAAAAATTGCCCGATTATGTCGAAAATTTTTTTGTCGCAAGCGTCAAGGATTTGCTGAAACATTATTCGCCGATAATTATTGACGCCGAAGATTTGATTCGTGAATTGGAAAATCTGCCGCCGCTTGATGAACTTTCCTTCCGAAAAAAATTTCAAGAAATTATTTCGCAACGCACGGCAGGCAAGGAACCTTCCGCCGTCCGCATTTCAATCAAGCGGCAGAAATAAAAAAATTTTTCCCCGCTCGTAATTGCGCGGGGAATTTTTTTTGCTTATAATCGCAACACTATCAAAATTTTTTCGAGGTGATGTTCCCTTGAATCAAAAATTAACTGCCGACGATTTAGAAAAAGTTCGTGACATTGAAGGCTTTCCTGACGGCGCGGACGAAGACATTGCCGCGCTTTCAGACCCGCCGAATTTTACGGCTTGTCCGAATCCTTTTATCGAAAAATTTATCGGCGAACACGGCACGCCTTACGACGAAGCCGCAGATAATTACAGCCGCGAACCTTTTGCCGCCGACGTTTCCGAAGGAAAAAACGAGCCGATTTACAACGCCCATTCCTATCACACAAAAGTTCCTTACAAGGCGATTATGCGATACATTTTGCACTACACAAAGCCCGGCGATATTGTCTTCGACGGCTTTTGCGGAACGGGCATGACGGGCGTCGCCGCGCAGATGTGCGGTGCCGACGACAAAGCTTTGGAATTTGAATTCACCGGCAAGCAAGACTCCGACAACTGGGGAAAACGTTTTGCAATTCTCAGCGACTTGTCGCCCGCCGCCGCTTTTATCGCCTCCGTTTACAATTCGCCCGTTGATGTCGAAAAATTCGCCGCCGAGTTTGAAAAAATTTTTGACGAAGTGCAAAGTGAATTCGGTTGGATGTTCACGACAGAAGACGAACACGGAAATATTTTCCCCGTCAATTATGTTGTGTGGAGCGACGTGCTGATTTGCCCGAATTGCGGCGAGGAATTTATTTTTTGGAATGTTGCGGTCGATAAAAGCGGCTCCGTCAAAAAAATTTTCCATTGCCCGAAGTGCAACGCCGAACTTTCCAAGAATAAATGCGCCCGCGCCCAAGAAACTTTTTTTGATTCGGCTGTTGAAGAGACCGTAACCGCCGCAAAGCAAGTGCCCGTTATGATTAATTATTTGGTCGGCAAGAAGCAAATTAAAAAATCTCCCGATACTTATGATTTTGAACTCCTCGATAAAATTAACGCGCTTGAAATTCCCGCGTGGTTCCCGAAAAATTTTCTGCCCGACGGCTACAACACACAACAGCCGATTCGTTCGCACGGCGTCGACAGAGTTTATAAATTCTACACGAAAAGAACGCTGATAATTCTCGCCGCGCTTTTTAATAAAGTTGATACTTTTCGTCTTAGAATAATTTTACAGTCAATCAGTCCATTTTTGGCTTCGAGACTTGTTAGATACAATTTAGGACATCGTGGTAATGGTGTTTTAAGTGGAACTCTTTATTTACCTTCGCTTTTTGCTGAATCAAACGTTTTTCGTTCTCTTAGAAAAAAATTCTCCGATTTTCTTAAATCATTCAAGGCGACAAAAAATTTTGAAAGCGCGATAATTTCTTGCCAATCTTTGACTGATTTAAAAAACGTTCCGAAGAATTCCGTTGATTATATTTTCACCGACCCACCTTTTGGAAATAATTTGATGTACTCGGAGCTGAATTTTATTTGGGAGGCGTGGCTGAAAGTTTTTACCGACAATAAATTTGAAGCGATAATAAATCCTGTGCAAAGAAAAGAACTGATAGATTATCAAAATTTAATGACGCGGAGTTTTTCGGAATGTTATCGAATTTTAAAACCGAATCGTTGGCTGACGGTTGAATTTCACAACTCGAAAAACGCGGTGTGGAACGCGATACAGGAGTCGTTGCAAATTTCGGGCTTTGTGATAGCGGACGTGCGAACTTTGGACAAACAGCAGTGGAGTTTCAAGCAAGTCACGACGACAAGCGCGGTCAAGCAAGATTTAATCATATCGGCATACAAGCCGCGAGAAAAACTTTTGCAAGAATTTTACAATCGGGCGGGCGAAACGGAAACGGCGTGGCTTTTCGTTCGGGAGCACTTAAAAAATTTGCCGACAGTGATAAAGCGCGGACAAAAATTGGAGACAGTCAGCGAGCGGCAAAAATTTTTGTTGTTTGACAGAATGGTAGCGTTTCATTTGATGCAAGGGTTGCCGGTGCCGATAAGTGCGGCGGAATTTTATCGCGGGCTTGAGGAAAAATTTATTCGGCGGGACGAAATGTATTTTTTGCCGAGCCAAGCGAACGAATACGACGCGGAGCGCATTGCCTGCGATTTGGAGCAGGAAAATTTTTCGCTGTTCATAATTGACGAGAAGACGGCGATAGATTGGATAAATCGGCAGTTGCGGGCGGAGCGGCAGACTTATCAAGCGTTGCAACCAAAATTTATGCAGGTGCCGCAAGTTTTGAAGAAGGGCGAGAAAATCCCGGAGCTTGCGACTTTGCTTGAGGAAAATTTTTTACGAGACGACGCGGGCAAATGGTACATACCCGACCCGAAAAAAATTGGCGACGTGGAGAAGTTGCGGGAGAAAAATTTGATTCGGGAGTTTGAAGAATATCAAAAGAGTTCGGGCGCGTTGAAGATTTTCAGATCGGAAGCGATCCGCGCAGGTTTCGCGAAACTTTATCGCGAGAAAAATTTTTCGGCGATAGTGGAGATGGCGGAGCGGTTGCCCGAAGAAATTTTGATTGAAGACGGAACTTTATCAATGTATGTCGATTTGAGCCGACAGTACGAGTAGTCCCCCCGCTTTTAGAAAGTGTGGGTTCGCCGAAATTCGCAACACTTGGAGAATCGCAAATAAAACCTCCGAAAAATATAAAAGCCCTGCGCGGAAAACGCAGGGCTGATTAAATTCAGGCGACAAATTATTTTTGACATTGGCAGTCGAGGCAAAGAAACTTGCTTATTTTGGTATGTCGAATCAAAATACCACTGCTCAACAAAAGTAATCGGCATAAATTATCAATGGCGGACAAGCCTTTACAAAAGTTCTGAGAATTTCGGCTACTTCTTTTCCTTTCAAATGCCGCTGTCCATAAAATTTTGCAACAAACATTTCAGATAGTTGACACGATTTATTTTCTGCAGGTCGCGAACATTTTTAATCGTTATGCCGTGAAAATCTTCAAAGTCGGTAAGAATATTGTTGACGAACACAACGACAGCAATTTTGTCCGTGCCGCGAAGGTCTGTTTTATTTTTGTAAATCGTTGGCGGTTTAATAAAGCTTGTTCCTCCCATTGATTCTTTCAAGTAATGCCTTACTAAACGCCACACCAAACGGAAAAAGCCCCGTCGATTGACGAGGTTTTTTTTATACGCTCGGCGCGACTCGAACGCGCGACCCACGGCTTAGAAGGCCGTTGCTCTATCCAACTGAGCTACGAGCGCAAATTTTTTAAACCGCGCAGATTATACAGGCGATAAAAATTTTTGTCAACGATTATTTCAACATAACAGCCGCCGCGCCGCCAAAATTCGTCACGATAAAAATTTCTTCGGAAAAAATTTCCAAATCGATTTGATAATCGAAGGGATAAAGCACATTTAATTTTCCAAGCTCGCTTAACTTGCGATAACTCCCGCAGTCTGTCAGCATTGCCGCCCGAATCAAAAGGGCGATTATTTTTTTGTCGGAAATTATTTGCGGCGTCAAGATAAATTTGCCGGGCTTTTGTGCAGTCAATGCTCCGAATTCCTTTAGTGTCGAAATAATTTTGTCCGTCGAATGATAAAGCGAAGAACGTTCGCCCCATTTGTCGAAAAGTTTCTGCTTTATCTGCCGCAACGTCACGACTTCGCTCAATTCAAACAATCGCCCGATGATTTTGCAAAGCTCCGCGAATATCGGATAAGTCACAAGCAATATGCTCCAATGAATCGCCTGCGCGGAGTCGGGGAATTTTTCAAGCAAAGCCGCGCCGTCCGCCCGCAACGAATTTTTTTCCGCGCCGCCGTCGTAAATCCATACCCGCATTAAAATTTCTCGCGTCTTGCGTAAATTCGTCGGACTTTTTATTTCCGAAGACAAAATTTCATTCAATCGCGCTTTGCAATCACTTTCCGATAAATTTTCTTGCCGAAGTTTCGCCGCAACATTCAGCCAACGCAACTTTAAATTTCTCGATAACCCAATCATTTTTCATTCCCAAAAAAGCAATTCGTAATTCATAATGAAAAAAATTATACTGCCAAAAGAAAATGCTTATGTCGAATTTATTTTATCACGAAATATATAATCTGCCAAAAAACAGACGGGATTAAATTCTTCTTCAATGAAAGGTACCGCCACTCGACAAAAGAAATAAGGTAAGTAAAAAATTTTCCCTCCACGATTTAACCGATGACTATTTTCATAGATTGGACAAAAAGATAAATCACGGAGAAATTTGCGCACAATCGAAATTACTGCTCGCCTTGTCGAGTTGAACGACAAGCAAGATGTCGGACAAACCATTGAGCGCGAGCTTTCAAGAAGCAAGATAGTTGTACATCGGTAAATTTTTCCATTCCTGCAAAAAAATAAAAGCGTCGGGAAAAATCCCAACGCCCGAAAAAATTTTTTGCGATTTATTTTTTCTCAACCTCAGCCTCAATGTCGATAGTCTTTTCTTCGGCAGGCGGCGCGATTAATTTATCCATCTCGGCTTCCTTGTAAGCCTCAAGCTTCTTGTCCTTCTGAAGAATCTCGTCATCTGCAGATTGCTTCTTTTCAATCGGGAAAGTGATAATTTTCAAAGCTTGAATCGTTTTCCACGCGCCCTCTTCCAAAAGCGAGGCGTCGCGCCAATCGCTTTCATTTGCGCATTTGTGCCATTTGCCCTCGATGTCTTGGAAATACATTTCAAATTCAAGCTGGAAATGCTTTTCGTCGGCGTATTTGACGCTGAACTTGCCCGCGCTGTATTTGAGCCCGTTTCTCTCGTATTTTTTAATCGTGTCGTCAAGGCGCGGCGAAACAACTTCCGAAATTTTTTCAAGCGTCATGTCGGGACGAAACAGATCGACAAAGAAAGTTTTCGCCGTCTCGATTAAATCCGCGACCATCTCAATTTTATTTTCCAATGCCATTTCAATTCACCTCGCCTTAAACGCTAAGCTCAAGTTCTTTTTCGTAACGAGCGGTAACGTCACTTTCTTTGGCAGTCAAACCTTCCTTAGCCCACGCGGGAACTTCGGACTCGTCAATTTCGCGAACGGTGGTTTTCTCAACCCATTTGCCGTTTTCTTTGTAATAAAGTCTGTGAACGAGACGCATAACATTTCCGTTGACGCTGGAGAAAAGTTTCGCCGCATAATCGACAATGCCGGTTTCCTTAAGAATCTTTTGAAGTTGCGGCAAAAATTCTTTCAGCCAGCCTTCGATCTCTTGCCAATTCGTCACGACCAGATAGCCGCCGACTATGGCTCCGATTGCAAGCAACGCAGGTATCATTTAAATCACTCCCATAAAAAATTTGTGCTTATTCTAAACGAAAAATTTCTTTACCGCAAGTCAATATTCTTCCGCCAGAGGATCTGCGCCGTATTTGTTCCAACCTTCGACGCCCTTTGCGCAGAAAAGATAAATTGAAAAGATCATTCCAACCAGCGGGATAAAGGCGACGAGTGCAAACCAACCGCTTTTATCCAAATCGTGCAGGCGGCGAATCATCAGCATAACATTTCCCGTGCCCGCAACCAATGCCCAAATGCCCGTTACCAGATTGACTAAAGTTCCTGTCGGATTGCCCGTCAAAAAAGTTGCCATTGAGGAAGTTACGAAAGTCGACACGCCCGCAACTATCGCCAAAAGTATCATGTACTTGAGATAGCGCAGGCGATTGAGTCGCCCTTCCGTCTTATAAATTTCATTCAATATACTCAAAAAAATTTTCCCTCCTATTTACCGTATTCCCAGCCGCCGCCGTCAGCATTTTTTATAACCGACGAAAAAAAATCATGGTAAGATTTACTTGAGTTTGTTTCAAGTTGCATGACGTTGTTGGCGTCGGGCGAAAATTTGTAATAATAATTGCCTTCTTTGTCGGAATATGTTATCCGCAAATCTTTGCCGACAGTTTTAACCGTAATTTTCTGTTCGTCTCGAACATAAACCGATGAAAAATTATTTGCGGCTTTGGTTTTGTCTACCATTGTCAAAAAAGTTTCCCAGTCTTTGGTTCCGTCTGCGGCTTTCGTTGACGCCAAGCCGCCTTCCGCCGCCGATAACAGGGTATCGAAAAATCCTATCTCCGAGCTGAGTGTCTTGTCTACCGTGTTATTTGGATTTTTGGGATTTGTAATTGTTGCGTAAGTCATATTTGCAAAAGGAAGTATGTCTCTTTCCCAATTTAAAGGTTTGTAAGATACTGAATCTGTACTGTTTGCAGTTGAAGTTTCGGAAGAGGAAGAAGCTGAAGCGGAAGAAGAATTTGAAACGGAATTTGAAACGGAACTTGAGCCGCCGCCGGCGTAATCTACGCTTGACAACGAGTCGTTTGAATCGCCGAATAAACTTGTTACCGCCTCGCCGAAGCCGCCTCTCAAAACGTAAACGAGAAATATTGCGGCAATAAAGCCGAGTAACAGGGCGTATTCAAGCAGCCCTTGACCTTTTTGAGAAAAAAATTTTTCAGGAGATGCTTTTAACTTTTTCATGTGAAACACTCTCCTTAAAATTTTTTAAAGAGCTTTGGATTTTTCCGTCGCCGCAAGTACAGCCTCAATCAAGGAGCTCCTTACGCCGCCGCGTTCCAAAACTCTGACGCCTTCAATCGTCGTGCCCGCCGGGCTCGTAACTTTGTCGCGAAGAACGTCGGGATGCTCGCCTTGCAAAACCATTTTCGCTGCGCCCAAAAATGTTTGTGCGGCAAGTTCAATCGCTTGTGCCCGCGATAAACCCGCCGCAACTCCGCCGTCGCTGAGCGCGTCAATCATCAAAAACGCATAAGCCGGACCCGAACCGCTTAAGCCCGTCACTGCGTCCATCAATTTTTCTTCGACTTCAACCGTCCGTCCCAATGTCGACCAAAAATTTTTTATCGCCTCGCCGTCCTGCGCGGCATTTTTATTTAAAACATAAGCCGTCATGCTCTCGCCGACCGAAACCGCAACATTCGGCATGAGCCGCACGATTTTATTCGACGGAAAAAATTTTTCGACCTTCGCAAGTTTTAAGCCCGCCACCGTGTAAGTTATCAAAACCTGCGCGGGAATTTTATTTTGCAACTTCGCAAAAGTTTCTTCGGCATCTTTTGGTTTGACTGCCACAATCAGCATGTCAATCTTGTCGAGAAAATTTGCTTCGACGCCCGCGCAGACTCCGTAGCGTTTTGAAAGTTCCTCGCAACGCGCCGCTCTGATCTCCGAAATAAAAATATCGTTCGGCGCAAAAACTTTTCCGCAAATGCCGCGAACGATTGACTCGGCAAGTGCACCGCCGCCGATAAATCCTACCCTGTTCATTTTTTTTCCCCTCCGTCAACAAATTCTATGCTCTCCAACAAATTTGTTACCTGCCCGCGTATCGCCGCCAAATAAATTTTGTAAAGCTCTTTTTGCTCGGCAAGTTCTTCTTCCGTCAAGCCGACCGTGCGTTTTTTCCGCGCCAATTCGTTTATCCGTGCCAAAAGTTCAGGCGTTATCATTTTCAATCGCTTCCTTCAAACAAACTCTCCAGCAAGTTAAAAGCGTCCTCTTTGCCCTGCAGATAAGAAAAAATTTTGCGCTGATAAACTTCAACGTGATCGAATTGCGAACAAAACCAATCAGCCAACGAAAGCAATTCTTCCTTGCCGACAGGATTTTTCAGAGCCGTCGAGATAAGTGTCAGCTCAAAAATTTTGTACTTTATCGCGAAGACGCCGAAATTTTTTACAATATCTCCTTCAAATCGCCAAGGATAAACATTCAAAAAAAGTTCGTTGACAAGAAAATTTTCAAGGAAAGTCGCGTGTTCGGCAAGAAATTTTTTCCGAAAACTTCCGAGCCGTTTATAATTCGCAGCCGTTTTTGAAATGTTGTTTGTGAATTTCGTTTCGCCGAAAAAATCTTTGCAGAGATCAAACATTATCACGGAAAATTTTTTCGTGTCTAGGGTGATACTTCGCAACATGAACGGCACTTGCTCCGCCAAAATTTTTTTCGATTCGTAAGCCGAAATTAATTTTATCAAAGCCGCGTCGTCGAAAACTTTTGCCGAAAAAATTTCGTCCAGCCTGTCGAGAAAAAATCCGAGAACGATTAACCGCCGGTCGATTGTCAATGTCCGTTCCTGCAAGATTGAGATCATTGCCACTTGAATTTCCAAAATGTGTGTCAAAAATTTTTCGTCGAGATGCACGGGATTTATTAAAACTCTTTCGCCGCCGTGAATTTTTTCCGACACTTCGACGAGTTCAAATTCCATCGGTTTGTTTTGAAATAAAATTCTCCGTGCCGCGACGGGACAAGTCAGCGTCAACGACCGCTCAAAAAATTTCCCGAAATAAGTAGTGACGCGAGGATAATTTTTGCAAGTCAGCGACAAAAATTCTTCGCCGTAATCGCGTTGCAGACGACATAATTTTTTTTCGGTAAGGAAAGGGCAGGGATGTTTCTTCAGCAAATATTTTTTCTTGGCGGCGTTGAATTCAAACTGCGCGGCTATCTCCGAATCCAGCTTTAAATATTTTTTGTAAGTCGTCTCGTCAACGTCGATATTCCAGCCGCGCTCGCAACAATTATCGTTGCACTTGGAAGAGTCGCAAATAAATTCTCCGACGTATTGTGGTTGAAAGTACAGATATTTTTTCTCCATAAAATTCCTCCGTGAAAAATTTTCCTTGTTGCCGCGAAGTATATCATGCCGAAATTTTTTTGTCACTTGACGGCTAAAAATTTGCAGGAAAAATTTTTTGTGGTATTATACGGCGCGGAAAAGCAATTAGGAACTAGGAACCAGGAACTAGGAACAAGGTTTTGGTAATGGAAAAATATTACATGGCGGCAATGGGCGGCGCGGAAGGTTTCGGCAACAAGAGCATTGCCGCACTCGTAAAATATTTTGGAAGTGCAAAAGCCGCTTGGTTCGCCGACGCCGGAGACATTTTGAAGTCGGGAGCGAGAAAAAATGCTCTGGAAATTTTTCTGGCTTGGCGAAAAAATCATCCCGACGCGCCCGAAAAACTCATAAGCTTTTGCGACAGACAAAAAATAAATCTTTGCAGTATTGCAGACGAAGATTATCCGCCGATTTTAAAAGAAGCGAAAGATCATCCCGTATTTTTTTACTATCGCGGTTCGTTGGAGCCGCTCGCCGAAAGAGTCGGGATTGTCGGCACGCGTAACAATACTCCTTACGGACAAAATGTTGCGTTGGAATTGGGCGAAGAACTTGCGGCGGCAGGCTTAACCGTCGTAAGCGGCGCGGCTCGCGGCATTGATACTTTTGCCCACCGCGGAGCGTTGAAGTCGGGAAGAACGGTTGCCGTTATGGGTTGCGGAATAAATTATATTTTTCCTCGCGAGAACAAAAAACTTCTCGAAGAAATTGCCGAGCGCGGAGTTGTCATGAGCGAATTTCCGCCGCAACTTAAACCAAATCAGGGAACTTTTCCGCAGCGCAACAGAATCATTGCGGGGCTTTGCAGAGGAGTTATCGTTGTGGAGGCGGGAGAAAAAAGCGGCGCACTCATCACAAGCGATCTTGCTCTTGATTATAATCGCGATGTCTTTGCAATTCCCGGACAAATTTACGCGGAAAAAAGTTTGGGTTGCAATCAGCTGATTCGTGCCGGCGCGACGCTGATTAAAAATGCCCGGGACGTTTTGAAGGAATACAACATTGAAAAAGCCGAGAGCGAAGAAATTATAAAGCAGGTTGAACTTGAGGGCTTGGCGGCAAAAGTTTTTGAAATAATTCCTCGCGACAATTACATTACCGAAGACGAGATTTTGATGAAGCTTGACGATATAAATCCGAGCGAGCTTACGGATATTATGCTTGAACTTGATATGAAAGGTTGCGTTGTCGAAGAGGCGGGACGATACAGAAAGGCAATTAGGAATTAGGAATTTTTTTGGAGGTAAAAAGGTGGCAGGAAAAACATTAAAGTCCGTGATTCTCGTTGAGAGCACGGCGAAGGCGCGGACAATCAGAAAATTTGTCGGGAAATCTTATTCGGTTATGTCGACCGACGGTTTCTTGAAAGATTTACCCAAGAGCAGAATCGGGGTGAACGAAAATTATCAGCCCGATTATATAACGGTTCGCGGCAAAGGCGCGTTGCTCGCAGAACTTAAGCGTGAGACTTTGAAGGCGCGGCGAATTTTTTTTGCAACAAATCCCGATGCTCAAGGAGAATTTTTGGCGCGGCAATACTGCGAACTTTTCGGCGTCAATCCTAAATCGCATTGCAGAATTTTTCTTGAGGAAATGACGCGGGAAAATTTCAAGGCGGCGTTTGAAAATGCTCGTCCGATTGATGAAAATTTGGCTGACGCCTTCCAAGCAAAACAACTGCTTGATAAATATGTAAGCCATAAAGTTGGAGAATATCTTTCGCGGAAAATTTGGCGGGGCGTAAAAGTCGGCAGATTCCGCGCAATGCTTTTGAAATTAATTGCCGAACCTGCGCGTGAAAAAGTTTTAACCGTTGAAAAAAATTTGACGCCCGCCGTTCTCCAAGAACTTGCATTTAAGGAATTAAATTTTTCGACGGCGCGAACGCGAATAATCGCCGAGCAACTTTACGAGGGAATAAATTTCGAGGCGAACGGTTACGGCGGCTTGATAACTTATCCGCACGGCAGAGAAATTTCTTTGACAAGCGAACGCCGCGAGCCCGCCGCCGTTCAAGAATATTTGACCGAACAACAATTCAAACTTTACAATCTGATTTATTCTCATCTTGCCGAAGAAAAAACTTTTGAACTCGACGGCGTGACGAACGATGCAACTTTGATGGCGGCTTTTGACGCTTTGAAAGTTGATTGGGCAGAATTTTATTCCGTCGGCATTGCGAGCTTGATAAAGCGCAAGTACATAACGGCGGAGGATTATGTTTACAAAGTTACGGCGTTGGGCGAACGTGTTCTTGACGCCTTGAAAAATTTCTTCGACGAAATTTTCTCTGCAGATTCTTATAACGAAGTCACCGCGCAGGTTAAGGAAGTTGCGGCGGGCAAGGCGCAAAAAATCTCCGTGATAAAAAATTACTGCGACAGATTCAACAAAAAATTTGATGAGGCGATGAATTCTTTGGGCGAAGATGCCGCGCCGCAAAATATGCCCGTCGAAGAGTCCGAAGAAATTTGCGAGAAATGCGGGCGGAAAATGTTGATTCGGCACGGTCGCTACGGAGTTTTTTTGGCGTGTTCGGGTTTTCCCGATTGTAAAAATACGAAACCCTTGCTTGAGTTTTTGGATAAAAAATGTCCGAAATGCGGCGGACGCTTGGCAAAACGTTCTTTGAATCGCGGGCGAACTTTTTATTGCTGTGAAAATTCTCCGCAATGCGACTTTGCAACTTGGGACGAGCCGCAAAGTATGACTTGCAAAGTTTGCGGGTCGACAATGTTTGCCCACAGATTTAAAGACCGTGCGCCCATGTTTTATTGCGGAAATGAAAATTGCTCGACGCGGGAAAATCATCCGATGAATAAAATTTTGGCTGACATAAAACACCGCGCCGAACTTCGCAAGGCTCGCAAAGAAAAATTGGCGGCTAAGGCGGCTGAAAAAGTTCCTGCCAAAAAATCTGCGCGGAAAAATTCGGAGAAAAAATCTTGAAAAGAGTTCATATAATCGGCGCGGGCTTGGCGGGCTCGGAGGCGGCTTGGCAAATTGCAAAACGCGGCGTCGAAGTCACTTTGCACGAGATGCGTCCGACAAAAAAAACTCCCGCGCATAAGACGGGAAATTTCGCCGAACTTGTTTGCAGTAATTCACTTCGGGCGGCGGGCTTGACGAATGCCGTCGGCGTTTTGAAAGAAGAAATGCGCCGTCTCGACTCCGTGATAATGGCGGCGGCTGATGCTTCTGCAATTCCGGCGGGTGGGGCTTTGGCTGTCGACCGCGAGGAGTTTGGAAAAATTATCACTGAAAAAATTAAAGCCGTCGTGAATTTTGTTGAGGAAGAAGTTACAAGCCTTGACAATTTCGCGGACGACATTTTAATTATCGCAAGCGGTCCTTTGACAGCGGGAGGTCTTGCCGAAGAAATTAAAAAACTCACGGGCGGCGACGATTTTTATTTCTACGACGCGGCGGCTCCGATTGTTACGGCTGATTCAATCAATTTTGATAAAGCTTTCAAAGCCTCGCGCTACGGCAAGGGCGAAGACGATTCTTACATAAATTGCCCGATGACTCGCGAAGAATATTTAAGTTTCCGCGCAGAATTAATCGCCGCCGAAAAAACAAAGCCCCACGATTTTGAACAGGAAATTTTTTTTGAAGGTTGCCTGCCCGTAGAAATTTTGGCGGCTCGCGGAGAAGACACAATGCGTTTCGGAAATTTAAAACCTGTCGGCTTAATCGATCCGCGAACGGGAAAAACTCCTTACGCCGTCGTCCAACTGCGGCAAGACAATCGAGAGGCGACACTTTATAATTTGGTCGGCTTTCAAACACATTTGACTTGGGGCGAACAAAAAAGAGTTTTCAAAATGATACCGGGACTTGAGGCGGCGGAGTTTGTAAGATTCGGCGTCATGCACAGAAACACTTACATAAATTCCCCGAAAATTTTACTGCCGACATTTCAATTAAAAAGTTCGCCGCAAATATTTTTCGCGGGACAAATTACAGGCGTTGAAGGTTATGTAGAATCGACAGCGGCGGGCTTGATGGCGGGCGTCAATGCGGCGCGGCTTGCAAAAAATTTGGAGCCGTTGATTTTTCCGCCGACGACTTGTCACGGAGCATTGGCGAATTACATAACGACGGCGGTCACGAAAAATTTTCAACCAATGAATATAACCTTCGGATTGTTGCCGCCGCTTGAAACTCGGACGCCGAAAAAATTTCGCAAAGAAAAATTATCTGCGCGGGCACTAAGCGATTTGGAAAATTTTAAACGGGAGTTGAGATAAATGGAATTTCATTCGACAACGATAGTCGCCGTAAAAAAGGACGGCAAAGTTGCGATTGCGGGCGACGGACAAGTTACCTTCGGCAATTCAACGGTCATGAAGTCGACGGCAAAAAAAGTTCGCCGCCTTTATCACGACAAAATTATTGCGGGCTTTGCGGGCTCGGTAGCCGATGCCTTCACGCTCTTTGAAAAATTTGAGGAGAAACTTGAATCGACGCACGGACATTTAATGCGGGCGGCGGTCGCATTGGCTAAAGAGTGGCGCACCGATAAAATTTTGCGCCGCTTGGAAGCTTTGCTCTTGGTTGCCGATAAAAATACGATTTTACTTTTGTCTGGCAACGGAGAAGTTATCGAGCCGGACGGCGACGTTGCGGCGATAGGATCGGGCGGCTTTTACGCATTGGCGGCGGCGCGAGCTTTAATTTCCCATACCGACATGACGGCAGAAGAAATTGCAAAGGAGTCTTTGTCAATCGCGGCGGACATTTGCGTTTTCACTAATCAAAATATTATCGTTGAGGAACTCAACTGAGGAGGACAAGTTTAATGGAATTGGAAAAGAAAAAAGTTTCACAAGAACTCGGCTTAAACGATCAAACGCCCCGCGAAATTGTGGCGGAGTTGGATAAATATATTGTCGGGCAGGACGAGGCGAAAAAATCTGTGGCAATCGCGTTGAGAAATCGCTGGCGCAGTCACAAATTGCCCGATGAAATGCGCGACGATGTTATCCCGAAAAATATTTTAATGATCGGCTCGACGGGCGTAGGCAAAACTGAAATTGCTCGGCGGCTTGCAAAACTCGTTAAAGCTCCGTTCATAAAAGTCGAGGCAACAAAATTCACGGAGGTCGGTTACGTCGGACGCGACGTTGAATCGATTATCCGCGACTTGGTACAAACGGCGGTTCGCATGGTTCGCAAGCAACGCACGGAAGAAGTCAAGGAAAAGGCGGCGGCAAATGCGCTTGAAAGACTTTTGGACGTATTGGTACCGGAGCCGAAGCGTTCTCAAAATCCGCTCGGAAAACTTTTCGGCAATGCGGAAGGAGACGCGCCGCCTGTAGAGGAAGAGACTTCAAAAAAGCCGGGACGAGAATTTGTTCGCAAAAGACTTTTGGCGGGCAAAATGGAAGAACAAGTCATTGAATTGGAAGTTGCAGATCATGCAAAGCCGATGGTCGGAATGTTCAGCGGTTCGAGCTTGGAAGGCATGGGCGATAATCTTCAAGACATGGTAAGCTCTTTGATGCCGAAAAGAATGCGCAAGCGCAAAGTTACGGTGGCGACGGCGCGGAAAATTTTGGAGCAGGAAGAAGCAGAAAAACTTATCGACATGGAAGAAGTCGCCGAAACTGCCGTTGAACTTGCCGAGCGCAGCGGAATTGTTTTTCTGGACGAGATTGATAAAGTTGCAGTCAAAGGATCGAGTTCGGGTCCCGACGTCAGCCGCGAAGGTGTTCAAAGAGATATTTTGCCGATTGTCGAGGGCTCAACCGTCATGACAAAATATGGTCCCGTCAAGACCGATTATATTTTGTTCATAGCGGCGGGCGCGTTCCATACGGCGAAACCTTCGGATTTAATTCCCGAATTGCAAGGGCGTTTTCCCATTCGCGTCGAGCTGAAATCGTTACTCAAGGCGGACTTTGAAAAAATTTTGACCGAGCCGCAAAACGCACTTTTGAAACAGTACAAAGCTTTGTTGCAGACGGAAGGACTTTCATTGGAGTTCAAAGCGGACGCGATAGAAAGAATTGCGGAGCTTGCCGAGAACGTCAACGAACAATCGGAGGACATCGGGGCGCGCAGACTTCACACTTTGCTTGAAAAATTGTTGGAGCAAATTTCTTTTGAGGCACCCGACATGGCTAAGGACGGCAAGACGGAAGTTATTATCGACGCGGCTTACGTTGACGAGCGGCTTAAGGACATTGCAAAGAACAAAGACCTTTCGCAGTTCATTCTGTAAAAATTTCGGGCAAAAAAATTTGACAGTCACGAGAAATTTTGTGGCTGTCATTTTTCTAAAGAGGCGATTGAAATGTTAAGTAGCAGGTGTGGCGAAAATTTGATTTGGACGCTTGATAAAGGCGTGCTTACAATCAATGGGAAATGCGAGAAAAATTTAGCTTGGCAAATTAAAGGCGATACTTTTACAATCAGCGGCAATGGGGCAATGGAGGATTATTTCGATAAAAATTCGCCATGGTACGATTGCAAAGAATTAATTAAGAAAATTATTGTATGTGATGGCATTACTTCCATTGGTAAAAATGCTTTCAAAGGCTGTGTGAATTTGACGGAGAATAAAAATTCCTGAAGGTGTTACAAAAATTGGCGATAATGCCTTCAGTTGGTGTTGGCATTTAACAGAAATACATCTTCCTGTAAGCGTTAAAACGATAGGGCATTATGCTTTTAGTTATTGCACATATTTAAGATCAATAAAAATTCCAAATAGCGTTACGATTATTGGAGAAGGAGCTTTTTGGGATTGCAAAAACTTAAGAGAAATAACAATTCCTGACTCCGTCATTAAAATTGGTGCAGTTACCTTCGCCTTTTGTCCCAAACTTGAGGAAATTTATTACTCGGCAGGTTCTGGTTTTGAAGGAAATTTAGGGGCGGGCAATTATGCTGAACTTATTCCTTGCAAAGAGTTATTTTGGAAAATTGTTGGTAACAAGGTAAAAATAATCGACGCATACGAGAAGCTACGCTGGAAAGTTGAAGGTAGAACCTTAACTGTCGGCGGCATGTGCAAGATAAAAAATTATTCAAACGAGGAGCCGCCTTGGGTCGACAGCCTCCGAGTTATTCAAAAAATTGTCATTGAAGATGGCGTAAAAAAAATTTATGCTTATGCATTCGCCGATTGTACTCGTCTTGAGAAGTTGACAATTCCCGTGACTGTAAAAACTATCGGCAACTTTGCGTTTACTGCTTCTTATTGCGGAGATCGATTAGTCAACAGCGGCAGAAATGTTTTCTGGAGTCTGAACAATGGAACTTTAATTCTAAAGAAAAATCCCGCCGCGAAGTCTGACGAGGACTTTTCGACGGGCTACGAAACTTGGGAAGTTGTCGAGAAAAACATTAAAAGCGTCAAAATTGAACGCGGTATCATTCTCGGCAAAAGATTTTATAATTGGCTCGAACGCATGAACTCTGATTTACCTGTTGCATTTTTATAAAGTGTAAAGATTTTTTGCGTTGGCGGCAGTGTAAGCGGCAACTTCTTCCAAAGTTTCTCCGCGAATCTCCGCCAATTTTTTTACGACTTCAACGACAAACGCCGGTTCATTTCTTTTGCCGCGAAAAGGTACGGGCGCAAGATAAGGCGCGTCGGTTTCGATTAAAATCATGTCACGCGGAGCCGCCTTGACGACTTCGGGCAACTTCGCCGAATTTTTAAACGTCAAAGGACCGTCAACGCCGATAAACCAACCGAGTTTCCAAATTTCTCGCGCAGTTTCCAAACTCCCCGAATAACAATGCAACACTCCGCGCAGATTTTTTCCTTCCGTCTGCAAAATTTTCAAAGTGTCGCCGTGCGCCTCGCGGTCGTGAATGCAAACAGGCAAATTCAACTGCCGCGCCAAATCCAACTGCTCAATAAAAATTTTTTGCTGAATCAATCGCCGCGCAGAATCTTTTTCCCAATGATAATCCAAGCCGATTTCTCCAATCGCAACAACTTTTTTATCGGCGGCAAGCTCGGCAAGTTTCGCGCCGGTTTTTTCGTCGAAGTCGTCAATTTCTTCGGGATGAATTCCGACGCCCGCATAAAGCTCCGAAAAATTTTTAGCCAAATCCGCAACCGCGATTGAACTTTCCAATGTGCTCCCGAAATTTATAATCGCCTCGACGCCCGCCGCTTTTGCCCGCGCCAAAACTTCCAAGCGGTCACTCGAAAAATTTTCGTCTTCCAAATGACAGTGCGTATCTATAAACATTAAATCAACTCCTTCAAAAAACTTTTACCGCGTGTTTCAAATTCGACGGAAAAAATTTCGGCAAGCGTCGCCGCAATGTCCGCAAAAGTTTTCAGCGTGCCGAGATTGACGCCTGCGCGGATTTTTTCTCCGTAAATTATCAGCGGAACATTTTCGCGAGTATGATCTGTTCCCTTCGCGGCGGGGTCGCAACCGTGATCCGCCGTTATCATCAGCAAATCATCGGCGCGCATTTTGTCTAAAAATTTTCCAAGCTCCGCATCAAAAACCGTCATCGCCTGTGCGTAGCCGTCAACGTCGCGCCTGTGCCCGAATTTCATATCAAAATCAACCAAATTCACGAAACACAGCCCGCGAAAATCTTCGTCCATCAGTTGAAAAGTTTTGTTCATGCCGTCCGAATTGCTCTCGTTAATGCCGAGCGAACGACTTATCCCGCGCTCCGCAAAAATATCTTGAATCTTGCCGACGCCGATTGTCGCAAGATTTTTTTTCTGCAAAGCATCCAAAATCGTTTCGGCGGGCGGCTCCAATGAAAAATCATGCCTGCGCGGAGTCCGTTCGTAATTCGGATATTCGCCGATAAAAGGTCGCGCAATTATCCTCCCCACGCCGTGAACTCCCCGCATAATTTTTCGCGCTTGCCGACAAAATTTGTAAAGCTCCTCGACGGGAACAATTTTTTCATGCGCCGCAATTTGCAAGACGCTGTCCGCCGAAGTGTAAACGATTAATGCGCCCGTCATTTCGTGCGCCTGCCCGTAATCGCGAATAACTTGCGTGCCCGAATAAGGCTTGTTGCATAAAATTTTCCTGCCGAAACTTTTTTCAAGCTCGCCGATAACTTCGGGCGGAAAACCTTCGGGATAAGTCGGGAGCGGACGCTCGGAAATTATCCCCGCAATTTCCCAATGCCCAATCGTCGTATCTTTTCCCGCCGAAGCCTCAACAACCCTCGCGAAAGAGCCGACAGGATTTTTTTCGCGTCCGTAAAAATTTATGCCTTCAATGTTGAATAAGCCGAGCCGTAAAAGATTCGGCGTATAAAAATTTTTCGACGCGGCGATTGTCTTTAAAGTGTTCGGATTGTCGTCGCCGAAATTTTTTGCGTCAGCCGCGCCTCCGATACCCGCGCTGTCCAATACGATTAAAAAAACGCGATTGATTTTCATGTTGTCACCTCAAAAAAATTTCCCGCAACCTGCGCGGGAATTAATTTTTTATAACTTTTCCAACTCGGCTTTGACGACTTCGAGCAAATTTCCGCCCGTGAAAAAAATTCCTGCCCGAAGTCGAGCCGCCGCCGCCGATTCAATGTCGCGGAGACTGTCGCCGAATAAAACGGAGTGCGCGGGAGAAATTTCATAATCCTTGCAAGCCGCCAAAATTAAACCGGGCTTGGGCTTGCGGCAGGAGCATTCGACATTCAAACCTTCGATAATTCCCTGCGGATGGTGCGGACAATAATAAAAAGCGTCAATGTGCGCGCCGAGCTCCGCCAAATCGTCTTGCATTTTTTGATGAAGTTTGTCGACATCAGACGCGGTGTAAAGCCCTTTGGCAATGCCGCCCTGATTTGTCACGACGATTGTTAAAAATCCCTGCTCGTTACAAAATTTTATCGCCTCGCGAGCCCCGTCAATCCATTTGAATTTTTCAATCTCCCAAAGATAACCGACTTCCTCATTTAAAACTCCGTCTCTGTCAAAGAAAATTGCCCTGTTCATTTTTTACTCCGTAAATTTTTTGAAGACTACGCAAGCATTATGTCCGCCGAAGCCGAATGAATTTGAAATCGCCGCGCAGACTTCATGTTCCTGCGCCTTATTCGGCACGTAATTTAAATCGAGTCCTTCGTCGGGAGTTTCGTAATTAATCGTCGGGTGAACAATATTATTTTCAATGGACAAAACTGTTGCGACAGCCTCGACGCCGCCCGCCGCGCCGAGCATGTGCCCCGTCATGGATTTTGTTGAAGAAACAGGAATTTTATAAGCGTGTTCGCCGAAAAGATTTTTAATCGCTTCGGTCTCGCCCTTGTCATTAAATTGCGTCGAAGTTCCGTGCGCGTTTATGTAATCAATTTCTTCCGGTTTCAATCCCGCGTCGTCAAGCGCGAGTTTCATACATTTTGCTTGCGAAATTCCGCCGGGCGCGGGCGTCGTTATGTGATAAGCATCGTCATTTCTGCCGTAGCCGACAATCTCCGCATAAATTTTCGCGCCGCGATTTTTGGCGTGCTCCAAATTTTCAAGCAAAATAATTCCCGCGCCTTCGCCCATGACAAAACCGCTGCGATTTTTATCAAAAGGACGCGAGGCATGAGAAGGATCGTCGTTGTGGTCGGAACAAAGAGCTTTCATCGCCGCAAAGCCCGCCACACCCGCAGGAGAAATTGCCGCCTCCGAGCCGCCCGCCAACATTATGTCAGCGTCGCCGCGCTGAATCAAATGAAAGGCATCGCCTATCGCATTTGTGCCCGACGCGCAAGCCGTCACGATACATTCACAAGGTCCGCGCAGTTTAAAATTTATCGCAACGTTGCCCGCCGCCATATTTGTAATTGCCATCGGGATAAAAAACGGGCTGATTCTTGACGCGCCCTTTGTAAAAACTTTTTCATATTGAGTGTGCAAAGTTTCCATGCCGCCGATACCCGAACCGATAAAAACGCCTGCGCGGTCGCCGTCAATTTTTTCAATGTCAAGCTTTGAATCTTCAATCGCGAGTTTCGCTGCCGCCAATGCAAATTGAGTATAACGATCCATGCGCTTAAGTTCTTTTTTGTCAATGAACTGCGCGGGCTCGAAGTCTTGAACTTCGCCAGCAATTTGAGCACTCAAATCCGACGCGTCAAAGCGAGTAATTTTTCCGATACCGTTTTTCCCGGCAAGAAGCGCGTTCCAAAAATTTTCTTTGCCTGTGCCAATCGGAGTAATTACTCCCAAACCCGTGACCGCTACTCTGTTTCTTTCAAACAAAATTTTCATCCCCCAATTTCAAATTTTATAAATCTCCTTGTACTTGTTACGCAAAGCCGTAGACAACGCAACAAATTCTTTCCGCAATTTTATCACGCGAGGATCTTTGAATTGCTTAATCGGAAAATCTGTCATGGATTCAAGGCGATTCATCAAAAAATTTTTTACAAAAAGGTTGTCCATTTGTTCAAAATGGATAAGGAATTTGCCCTGCAACCTTTCCGACAAATTTTCCAATTCTTTTAAAGTTTCCTGCGTGCTATTCAAAAGCATTTCAACGATAATCAAATCTTTAATCGCAGCCAATCTTTCTGACATTACTATTATACACAAAATATCCAAATGATTGATTGGTTCTTCAGAGTGCTCGTATACTTTCAGCATTTTTCCTAAACGAACATGAAGATTTTTTACGGCGTCAAGCCTTTCATTTTCGGTGTCGAGTTTCATTTTAAACCTCCTTAAACGTCGTAAAGTCCGTCATATTTTTTGAGTAAAGCGGCTAAATTTTTGCTTGCTTTTTCTTGAAATTCAATGCCGCGCTCCGTTCTGAATCCCCAGCCGTTCAAAGTCTTCAAAGCGTGTTTCAATCTCGGCAAAAGAACTTCTTGGTTGAAAACATTCAGCCCGTCCATGTAAAAAATTCCTATCATTTCTTCCTGCTCGTCGCGGTCGCGAGTCCGAACTTCGCCCATTTCGTCGCAGGCACTGAGAAAAATTTCTTCCGCGCAGATCATGTCCTCCAATGCCGCCAAATCATCCAAAAGAGTCATTGCGCCGCCCCAATCGTTATCGTCCTCAAGGTTGGCAACGCTCTCTTCAAACGCAAAAGCCTCATCAATCATTTCCTTGACGAGATCATATCTTTTATCGAGAGTATCCAAGCCCATTTCAATACTCCTTTCAAAGATCGTAAATGTCTTGATATTTTTTTCTCAGCGCGTCGAGTTTCTTGCAATAATTTTTCTTAAACTTCTTGCCGCCCTCCGATTTGAAATTCCAATCGTTCAAATGATCGAGAGCAAACTCAATTCTGCGCAAAAGAATTGTATCGATAAAATAAATCAGATTTTCATCAACGATTGTCAGATAAACATCTTTTTCGTCGCCGTTGCGAGTGCGAAAGCCTTCCATTTCGGCGAAAGCTCCGAGAAAAATTTCTTCCGTGCGAATCATTTCTTCAATCACGATTAAATTTTCAACGGTACTCATTGCGCCGCCCCAATCGTCGTCGTTTTCTTGGTCGTGAATCAAACCTTCTTCAAACTCAAAACCTTTTTCAATCATGTCGTCAATTAATTCGTGTCTTTGATCCAACGTGTCGAGTTTCATTTTTTCGCCTCCTTAAAGATCGGAGAGGTCTTGATATTTTTTCTGCAGGGCATTGAGTGTTCTTTGAGTGTCTTTGTAAAATTTTTTTCCGATCGGCGTTTTGAAATCCTTCCAGATGGTCATGTAATCCAAAGTGAATTCGATTGTGTGCAAAAGAATTTTGACGATAAAATCAAGGCGTTTTTCTTCAACGATACTCAGAAAAATTTTTTTGTTGTCGGTGTTGCGAACGGGCACTTCGTCCATTTCGGCGACGGCGTCGAGAAAAAGTCCTTCGGTACGAATCATTTCGCGAATCGTGATCAAATTGCCGTTGATTTGCGTAGCACCTGTCCAATCGTCGAGATTTTCTTTGTCGTGAAGATAAAGTTCGTCGATCTCAAAAGCTTTTTGAATCAGAGTTTCAACTGCTTTGTGGCGTTCCCAAATTTTGTCGAGTTTCATTTTAAAACCTCCTCCGAAAAAATTTTATCATGCGGAGCATTTCCCGACAAGAATAATAATTTTCTTGTAAAGGTTTGTCAAATTTTATATAATGCCCGAAAAAAAATCGCGGGGGATTTTGGTAATGCGACGATACACGGTTTTTATTTTAACGGCGTTGATGACGGTTTTGGCGGCGGTGGCGGGAATGAGTTTTCCGGTTGACGCGGACAAAAAAACTTTGGGCTTGCCGACTCACGAATTGACGGCTTACACGACTTTACCGATTGAAACGGCTTCGGTTTTGGCGGAGGTTTACGAGCGGGAAAATCATGTCCGAATTAATTTCGTGCCGATGAATTCTCAAGACATTTTGCAAGAAATCAGAAATGATGCGGTAAGTGATCCGACTGTCGTTCGAACTGTTGACATTGTCCTTGCCGACAGCAAAATTTTAAAGGAGGCGGCGGAGTTAAATTTGTTGACGCCTTACACGTCCGAAACCAATGACGCCGTCAAAGATATTTTCAAGGACGAGCAGGATCGTTGGATTGGTGTTTGGTATGACCCGATAGTCTTTTGTGCGAACAGGGATTATTTGCGTTCGACGGTTGATATTCCCGACACTTGGGAGAAACTTTCCGAAGCGAGAAATATGCGCGTTGGGATAACGGATTTTTTGGCGGCGGAAGCTTCGGCGAATCTTATGTTTCAACTCATCGGGAATTTTGGTGACGCGAAGACTTACGAAATTTTGACGGGCATTCATCCCAAAGTTGTTCAGTACGCAAAATTTTTATCGAATCCTGTTCGGCAGGCGGGCATGGGCGAAGTTGATATATCGGTTGCGGTTGAGAGTGAGACGCTCCGATATTTGCAGAACGGTTATCCGCTGAAAATAATTTATCCTGCCGACGGCACGAGTTATCTCCTTACGGGCTTTGCGATAACGACGACCGACGTTGCGAAGAATCAAGTTGCCGCGAAATTTGCCGATTGGCTGTTGGGCGACGAGGCACAGCTTTATCTGCAAACGAACGGCTTTTATTTTATCCCGACTAATCCGCAGACTTTGGCTTACAAATCTTTTGCGGGGAAAAATCTTTTGCTTTTCGACAATCAGCCGACTTTTTCCGAGAAGCAACGGCAAGAATTTTTATATCGCTGGATGAATGACGTCCGCCTAAAGTGAGCAGTTGCCCCCCTTTTTTCTAAAGTGGGTTCGCAAAACCATCTCGGCGCGTCGCTTCCATTGTGTTTAGATTTAAATTTATTTTTAGGATCAACTTTTTCTTTGCTTGCCCAAAGAAAAAGTTGCAAAAAGAAAGGGCA
>ERZ842401.774-NODE-774-length-47171-cov-11.035105_pt1 | contig 47171 bp, 40 predicted proteins | sample MGYA00521270_ERZ842401 | MGnify/ENA primary metagenome ERZ842401 (study PRJEB31892, sample SAMEA3878208) | bioreactor metagenome | biome: Moose rumen | place: Sweden | collected 2011-10 | study: EMG produced TPA metagenomics assembly of the PRJEB12797 data set... | reverse complement strand
CATTACTTCCCTTTTAACTTCCTTTTTACTTCCTGCCAGTTATTCTGGCATTACTTCCCTTTTACTATCAAAATACTGATCTCATACAGCAGCCAGATAGGTAGTGACACTACGAAGAGTGTCATGACATCTGTGGTGGGGGTTATGATGGCGGCCACTATGAGTATTGCTACTATGGCATGGCGGCGATACTGTCGCATGGTGGAGCGACGTAGCACTCCCATGACGCCAAGCAGCCAGCAAACTATGGGCAGTTCGAAGACAGTGCCTATCATCAGTGACATGCAGATGAACGTATCAATATACGACTGCAGTGTCAGGAGGTTGCTTATATCATCGCTTACCTGGTAGGTGCCCAGGAAATGGAGCGTAAAGGGGAAAACAAGAAAGTAATTGAGCAGGGTGCCTAAGCAGAACATTACATATGCCGCTCCCACAATACGTGTGGCATAATGGCGTTCCCTCTCATACAGTGCCGGTACGACAAAACGGAATATCTCGAACAGGATGTAAGGGGAGGAGAGTAACAGGGCTGCATAAAGGGAAACCTTGATATGTACATAGAACTGCTCTGTCAGCAGGGTGTTTATCAGGTGAAGCCGGAAAGCCTCTGTCCCCATCAGGCGAAACGTAACAAAGTCACTACTGCATGGCGCCAGCACAATGGCAAACAACGCATCACGCAAGCAGAACATGATGATTGCCATAACCACCACGACCACCGCTATCCGCAGTATCGCTCCACGCAATACATCGAGGTGTTCCCAGAATGACAGTTCAGTGTCGCCCATGTCTCTTGTAACGTTTAACGTTTAAAGTTTAAAGACGGTTTAAGAAGTTCAAGGGTATCAAGTTTGACTTCGTCGTAATCGGGCTTTGCACGCTTATACCTTTAGGTGTAAGACAATCACAAAGTTCTACTGGTCGCTTTGGGCTCATTCAGGGTTCAAGTTTCAGGTTTCAAGTTTCAGGTCTTTAACCTTTAACCGTTAACCTTTAACCTTTAACCGTTAACCTTTAACCGTTAACCGTTATTCTCTTTCTTCTCTTCCTCAACGTCGGTGACGCCTTTCATGCCGTCCTTGAAACTCTTGACACCGGTGCCGAGGCCTTTCATCAACTCAGGTATCTTCTTACCGCCAAACAAAAGCAGTACCACCAATGCGATGACGAGAATCTCTGTTCCTCCTAATCCAAACATAATATTTCCTCCATTTATGGTTTATCGAAACAAAAGTACGTAAATAATACAAATAATTAAGAGAGAAATGGCAAATAAGCGTGATTTTATGTTTACGAAGAGTAAAAGTTTGTGTAATTAAGAAAAAATGTGTATCTTTGCACCCTCTCTAATTTTTATAAATTATGTACAAGAAAGCATTAACTCTCTTTTTGTCTGTTTTTACAGCAGCTATTGCTGTGGCTGCAAGTACAGACACCCTCGTTGTTCGCATCAAAGCAATGCGTTGTGAGGATTGCGCACATAAGGTAACCCTTGCCTTGAATGGTAAGCCAGGAGTTGAGGGATTACAGTTCGACCTGGAAAAACGTACTGTAGCAGTAGCGTTTGACCCTGCAAAGACGAATACTGACAGCATCTGCGCTACCCTTAAGGCAACGGGACGTTATAAGCCAAGCACCTATGACCCAAAGGAGAAAATCAGACGTGGTATGGGACTGAAGGCGGATGAGATGAAGACAGAGGCTGACGCGGAATTCATAAAGAAGAATCTCTACGAGATGGTGGGTATGGATAGCGTAGGTCCTAATCTTGCAAAGGGATATATCTTCGTACGCTATGATGCCAACAAGACAACAAAAGCTACGATACGACAGAAGTTGTTGGATATGGGCTTTACGCCAGTAAGCTACTATACCAGCAAAGAAATCAGCTTTGCCTATTTCAAAATACCGGTAGAAGCTGCCAATGATGAGACTATCGAGAAGGTTTTGGTGCTGGATGGAGTGGATGACGTTAACGTTAATCCCAAGAAGGGCTCCCTCGCCATTACCTATGTCAATACTGAGACGAATCTGGAAAAACTTCTTGCAGAGATAAAGGCAGAAGGGATTGAGGTTGAGAAGTAACGTTTAACGTTTAAAGTTTAACGTTTAAAGTTAAGAGTTAAATGAAGACACGTTTTCTATTATTGATGCTTACGCTCGTCAGTACGTTTGCCTTTGCACAAAAGGGCGTACCTGCCTATGACGTAAGCGTAAACATCACCGATGCCCAGACCAAAGAGCCTATCATAATGGGTACAGTGCAACTGAACCCTTTGGGACAGTATGCTGTTACGGATGTGAAGGGTAAGGCGGTCATCAAGAATATACCTCAGGGAACCTATACCCTGTCGGTGACGTATGTGGGATATGAGACCTACACCACGAATATTGCCATTACCAACAAGAACCTCGACCTGAATATACGCATGTCGGAGGCTTCTCTGGCACTGAAGGAGGTCAGCGTGACTGCCAAGCAGAATGCTTCCGGCACATCTACTGCCAGCATTATAGGTCGTCAGGCTATCGATCACCTGCAGGCATCGTCACTGGCTGATATCATGCAGTTGGTGCCAGGACAGTTGATGGGACATAACAACCTTATGTCACAGACAAACCTGCAAATACGACAGTTGGTCAATGACCCTACGGCAGCCTTCGGTTCCAGCGTGATGGTTGACGGAGTACCAATCTCTAACAACGGCTCATTGTCACAGGGCCCGATGACTGAGTTTACTGGTACTGACCTGCGTAATATCTCTGCGGATGACATCAATGATGTGGAGGTTATACGAGGCATACCGTCGGCAGAATATGGAGACCTCAGCAGCGGTATGGTGATAGTACACTCAAAGGTGGGTGTTACTCCTTGGCAGATAAAGGCAAAGGTGAATCCGGCACTGATGAACTATTCTGTGGGCAAGGGTGAAAACCTCGGCAAGTGGGGTATCATAAACGGTAGTCTTGACTATGCACAGGCATGGGGTGACCCACGATGGAAGACAAATTCATACCATCGTTACACCGGTTCCTTCGGATGGAGTTATGACATTACTCCCAAGTGGAATATGAACACCAAGGTACGTTATATGTTGGCGAAGGACTGGACTGGCGATGACCCGGATGCTACGGTAGAGGGCTCGGACAAAAAGAACAAGAACCAGACGATTTCTATTACACATAACGGTCGCATACAGGTGGAGAAGTTCTTTGCACGTACTGTAAATTATACGATAGGACTGACCTTTACTCGTAATGACAAGAGAGAAACGGGACTGGCAAAAATATCTGGTGGCTCTATAAATCCGATACTGACAGCTCGCGAAACAGGATATTACATAGTGCCTTATGAGAAGATAGCCTATCGTACAACAGCATATACGGAAAGTCATCCGGGTAATCTGTTTGCAAAGATAGGTAACAGTTTTTACGTAAAGGCTGGTAAGACACGTCAGACGTTCAAGGTAGGTGCGGAGTATCACTACGACTGGAATACCGGACGTGGCTATTACAATGAGGATGACCGCTATCCATTGGTGCCAAACAGTGACGGACGCCCAAGGGCATACAGCGAGGTACCCGGGCTGCATCAGATAGCAGCATATGCAGAAGACCAGTTGGTATGGACGATGAACAAGGTAAACAGACTGCGTACCACCTTCGGTTTGCGCTTTACTGCCATGCAGCCATTCTCGAATGTTGCTACGACAGCTCTTTCTCCACGTCTTAATCTTTCATTCTCTGCAACAAAGTGGCTTGACATACGTGCTGGCATAGGTCTGAACTCTAAGACTCCCGGTCTGAATTATCTATATCCTGACAAGAAGTATGTTGACAGACCTGCTGCACCGGCAGACCAGAATGCTGCTACACAAGCTTATCATACGTACGTTTATAATGTGGAATATTCGAGGAGTCTGAAAAATGCCACTACAACCAAGGTAGAAGCAGGTTTTGACATCCGACTGAAGAACGGCAAGAAACTGAGCCTCTTGGGATATATAGACAATACTCCTGACGGATTCGGTAATCTTACTGAGTTCCATACATATACTGCCAATTATTTTGCAAATCCTGATATGTCGGGAGACCCACAGCGTTCGGATATCGTGTTTATCACAACAGGTGCTATAGGCAACGTGGCTCACACAAAGAATCGTGGTATAGAGGCAGATATGGACTTCGGAACATGGAAGGCAATACGTACATCGTTCTACCTCAGCGGTGCTTATCAGGAGTCGAAGACATGGTCCACAAACCTCAATGCGACGAACCTGAGCAGTAAATACCTGCCTGACGACCCATATAAGAAGACGGATACGCAGCCATTCAAGTTGGTATATCCTAATGGTTTGGATGATAACTATTCAAAGTATCGTCGTTTGGTGACAACCCTTCGTACTGTTACACACATACCAGAACTGCGTATGGTGGCATCACTGACAACACAGGTGATATGGCATAGCTGGAACCATTCGTATAACATGGATAAGAATCCTATTGGATGGATAGATCCTCAGTGTAACTATCACGAGATATCAAACGAGATGCTGGCCGGATATCTGGGAATGGATGCCAACTATTATGCAACGGAACCTAATGGTATAGACAATGTGCCTATCTACAAGCTGTTAAGCCGCTCAATAGATATGGAGACAGAGTCGAGTCCGATAACATGGAATGTTCAGGCACGTATCACAAAGGAACTTGGTAAGGTAGGTGGATTGTCGTTCTATGTGAACAATGCACTGTATTACGAACCATTCCTGTATAACAACAGCCACAGCAAGACACGCTCGCAATATAACACGGGCTTCAGCTTTGGTGCAGAACTTTACTTTAATCTTTAATCGTCGTAATAACGTGATATCGTAATAACGAGATATCGTAATATCGAAATAATGAAACATCTAAATAATCTCATCACTTCTCTGGCAGTGCTGCTGGTTACGCTTGCCTCTTGCATCAATTATGATGATGCAGGCAGATTAGTGAATGTTCAGGTTCACTTGAAGACTCCGGCAGACTTCAAGGCTGGTGCTGCTTTGGATAATCAGGAGGTCAAAATAAAGAGTAAGACAGTAGAAATGACTGCTGTGACAGACGAAAACGGCATAGCAACATTCGAAGGCTGCATGCCAGACGTGTATAACATATCGTCGTACAAAGAACTGACTGGTGAGGAATATACAGAAAAGACCGGAACCTCAGGTTCGGCAGAGGGATATGTCGTAACAGCAACATTGAATGAACAATTATTCGATGAAGCACGTGAGCAATTTCCTGTAGAGGTTGAATCGACAATTGCCATTAATAATCCTGTTGTAATAAGCAAGATATACAGTTCGGGCTCTAAATACAACGGCAACAAGAACTATATGGCAGGCAGATATATAGAGCTTTACAATCAGTCAGACAAGACGGTTGATATTGCTGGTATGTATATAGGCTTGTTAGAGTCAACAGGCAATAGCAACAGATTATACACTATAGAGCAGTTGAAACAAGACCCTGCCATCAATGGTCAGAAGGTGGCAGTAAAGCAAGTATATCGCATTCCTACGGATAAGGAATATCTGGTGGAGGGCGGAAAGAGCATCGTTATTACGAACAGCGCCATAGACCATAGCAGTGTGAACCAGTTTGAGGCAGACCTTTCGACAGCAGACTTTGAGGTGGTAGATTATATGGACAATCTGGAGCACAACGATAATGTCGCAAAGCTGTCGCGTGAATTTTATTCTATTTCATCGTTGAAGGGCATGAACCTGATGCAGGGCGGACCGTGCGGCATCATTATATTTGATACAGACGAAGATATCAACACATGGGCTACGACGTATGGCTTTGGAAAGACGTCGGGCTCGATGGTGTATCTGCTTGTTCCTAACAGCACGATAAAGGACGGTGTCGATTTCATCAAAAACACCAATACTGGTCCGAACCTATCTACAAAACGCCTTTATGACGAGATAGACGCAGGATGCACCCACATAGATGCCCTGAGCGGATATACTGGCGAAGTGGTATATCGTAAGACGGCACGTAAAGCTTCAGATGGTCGCAAGGTATTGATGGATACTAACAATAGCAGCAACGATTTTAAGGTTTCAACAACAATAAAACCACGGGAGTATGATGAAGAATAAGAGATATATCACAATATTGGCAATGGTGCTGACAGCCTGCACCATATATGCTCAGCAGACTGCATCAGCTCTTGGGGAGTATCGCTTTGACGATGCTACGCAGTTGTGGCGTCTTACCGATAATGCTGCCGGTCTCGGCATTGATACCACGCGCAATCGTGGATATGCAGAGATAGGGTATTATCATCACAGTGGTGACTATACCCGCGTGCAGGAGGGAACACGTAGTAATCAGTTGCGTTTTGAGACGGAGAGATATCAGAAGATAGGAAAATACATATATGGTTACGGACGCTTTGACTTTGACTATGGGCGTGTGAACAACCGTACATGGTGTGACGTACGCCGTCCGTATAACTCAAATCCTTATTTTTCCGGTAGCGCCATAATGGGTAAGTATGACTTCCAGGACTTTAACTTTACGGCAGCCCTCGGTTCTGCAGCTATCGGAAAATGGCATTTCGGTATGAAGCTTGACTATAACGTCGGTGACTTCAGCCGCTTGCGTGACCCACGTCCCCGTTCACAACAGTTGGAATATAAGATAACACCTGCCGTAACATATTCCTTCGGGAAAAATACCTTCGGTCTCAGCGGCAACTATCACCGCAGGAAGGAGAAGATAGACGGTGTCAAGAATATCCAGACAGATGCTACGATTATGTATTATAACATGACAGGCATGGAGCATGCTGTCGGTACTGTCAGCGGTTATAGCGGTTATCAGCGCGAATGGGTGGATCATCGCTTCGGAGCTGAACTGACATATAGCCATAAGTCGGACAGGTATAATATGATTGCTGCTGCTACCATAGAGCGTGGCTCGGAGAATATCCTGGGCCAGTATGAGAAGGAAGAGGGAAAATATGTTGACTATAACTATGGATTCAGCATCCGTAATCGTATAATGGCAGAAAACCTGTTGCATGAGATAGACTTTTCGTTTGGTTATGAGCAGTCGTATGCGGATGAATATACCCAAAAATTCAAGGCGGAGAATAATGACGAGGTAAAGACAAAGACATATTCTTATGAACATCGTCTCCCTGACGGTACGATAGAAATAAGGGATTCGACAATAACGCAGACATATCCTGTATCATCACAGTATTATGAAACAATGCTGGTGATGAAAAAGCGTTTTCAGGTGAAGATATTCAAGACGGATTTCCATTACCGCCTGAATTTCACCGATGGGGAAAGAGTGAACCGCTATGTTGGTGCACGCTTTACAAGTTGTGATACTAAGAATAAATATATATTGCCGGAGTCAAGCCTACATTATGATGGCTACAACGTATTGCTGGAGGGCGGTACGAGTCTGTTAAAACAGCGCCTCTGGATAGACGGTGGATTTACTATGCACTTCAACGGCACTGCTGCGTTGGCTCTTAATGATCCGACGACAGACTATGCTGTAGGGGTGTTGATTCCTGATATGAAATACTATCGTTCCAACTATGTAAAGGGTAGCCTGAGTGTGACATACCAGTTCCCGATTACTTTTAAGAAAAAGCCAACTATGTGGTACGTCAGGGCTAATGGTGATTGGTTGAGAACCAACAGTAACCTTCATGCCTCAAGTTTCGGAGTAACGTTGGGAATGTTTAATTAACAGATAATACACAATATTTACTAAAACAATAAAAACAAAAGCTTATGAAAATTTTTACACAGATTAAGACGCTGGCTCTCGTTGCCGGCATGATGTTTGCGACAAACGCAAGTGCAACAATCGTATCTAGCAAGGTTAGCTCTGGCGACCTCGTTATCAGTAAGGTGTTCTACTCTGCATCTAAGAAAGCAAGTGGTAGTGGTAACTATACGTTTGATCAGTACGTTGAGATATACAACCAACGTGATGAAGACGTTGAGATACAGGGAATGTACCTTGCCTTGTTTGAGACAGAAAACAAAACATCAGCTTATACAATAGCAAATCTTGAGACAGATCCTGATGTTAAGTCTGCTCTGAGTGGAAAACTGGTTGTAAAGCAGATATTCCAGATTCCTGGGGACAAGACCTATACCATTGGTGCCGGTAAGTCTATCATTATCTGTAACAGTGCTATAGACCATACTTCATTGGCAACTGTAGGTCATGACCTCTCTGGTGCTGACTTCGAGGTAAAGACGACGAATGCGAACTACCCTCACAACGAAGCCGTTCCAGCTATGAATCTTATCTATTCTGCATTTTCAGCTGTGGATTATATGCAATTTGTTGCTAGCGGCTTAAGTTCTGCAGGAGTTATGTTGCTTAAGAACAATGCTTCTTCAATTGTTACAGCCGAGGACAAACTTGTTACTCCTTTTGGTAAACCTACAAGCACCACAAGGTATGCACTCGCAAATCTTTATTATTCAATAGATGTGGTGGAGATTATAGGTAATAACAAAACAAGCGGTATTGATGCTACACTGAAACGCGTAAATGACACTTACGATAAAGGCATGGCATCTACAATAGGTACAGGCGGTGGTATCGGTGAGACTGTTTATCGTAAGACTGCTTTCGTAATGCCTGACGGACGCAAGGTGCTCTATGACACAAACAACTCTACAACAGACTTTACCTCTAACACTACCATACAGCCACGTGCTTTTGATGAAGAGGCTTCTGGGCTGACTGAAAACACAATAACAATTCCAGAGTCTGGCTATGTGCTCTTCCAGCCAGAGAAGTCATTCTATGGAACAGATGATGTTGTCTTCACCTATATCACAACTACTGTTAAGGATCACGATGATATAACCTACAATGAGTGCAGGGGTAAGACCGATCTCATTGACAAGAGCAACTTCATCGCAATAAGCAAACCAGGCACTTACAAAATATGGTATAGTGACGCTCAGCCAACAAGGAAGATAACTACAAATGCTATCACCTATGCAACAGAAGACAATATAGAACTGACAGGCAGTAAAAAGACTCGATCTATCTATACTTTCTATACCAATTCAGAGAAGACGGGCTTCCAGCGTGTGGAAAATAGTGGTACTCCAGAATCACCATTGTATAACAAGGCAGACTTCACTGGCAAAGAAGGCGTGAATCGTTTATATCTCGAACTTGTTCCAAATGCAGTAAGTGCTTTCTATGAAGCCAATGGAGCTGCAAGTGCTGCAGAGTTTGACAATATTGTATGGCATGGTACCACGCCAGCTAAAATTATTACAGATATCAAAGGGCTTAATCCAACAGCTGTTAAAGGACAGCAGCCAAAAACCAATGGAATCTATGATCTCGGAGGCCACAGAGTAAACCTTATGCAGAAGGGTAACGTCTATATTATTGATGGCAAAAAGGTTTTAAAATAAATGAAAAAGGTAATTAGTATTTTAGCATTGTTCTCTTTGGTTATCGTCCTTTCAAGCGCAAAGGGCGATGACGGGGTGATGACAAAGGAGAATGGTATGTATGTAGTGAATACCACTACTTTGGGCAAGAATGTCGTTGGATATGTAGGTGCTACACCACTGAAGATTTACATCCAGAAGGATAAAATCGTGAAGGTTGAGGCACTGAAGAATCAGGAGACTCCAAAGCACAATGCCAAGGTGAAGCGTATGCTTCTCACCAAATGGGACGGCATGAAGGTAAAGGATGTAGCTAAGCAGAATGTGGACGGCGTAACAGGCGCTACCATTACTTCTGATGCTATGAAGAAGAATGTTCAGTTAGGAGTAGAATACTATCTGAAAAATAAGTAAACAAAGAACAATTAACAATTAATAATTAATAATTAACAATTAACAATTGATAATTGGGCTTGATACTAATCGTTTCCCGCAGTGGCTTATCGCCATTGCGGGAATTTTTTTTGCAGTTTTCTTGCATTTCTCAAAACTTAATCGTACCTTTTACCTTCGGTTGAAGATACTTCGTCATGATAAAGCAAGAAAAATAAAATCCTTTTTTCTTGCATTATTCATAATTTAATCGTATCTTTGACACCGAAAAGGTAAATCTAAATATTATATATGCGAAGAGATATTATCCTTTTATTTACTTTGTTGACGAGTATATGCTCTTGGGGCGATAACTTTACTCTCGGTGCTGACATCAGTTGGTGTACGGAGATGGAAGCGCGAAGGCAGAAGATATGTAACTATCTTGGTGAGGAGCGTGAGGCAACGGCACTGATGGCGGAGATGGGCATGGATGCCGTACGTCTCAGAGTATGGGTAGATCCTGCGGAGCATGGCAACTATTGCAATGCTGACGATGTGCTTGCGAAGGCCCTGCGTGCCAAGGCGTTGGGGTTAGACATAATGATAGACTTCCACTACAGCGACTGGTGGGCTGACCCTGCAAAGCAGAACATCCCCAAGGCATGGGAGAAACATAAGTACAAGCAGCTGTGCACAGATGTGGCAGAGCATACGAAGAGTGTGCTAACCCTGCTCAAGGATAATGGGGTGCAACCAAAGTGGGTACAGGTGGGCAATGAGACGAGCAACGGTTTCCTGTGGCCTGTAGGCAAGATACGCGAGACTGACGGCGAGCTGAAAGGCATGTGGATGGATGAAGGGCAGATGAAACAATATGCCGGACTCTTTAAGGCAGGCTATGATGCAGTGAAGGCGGTGTTCCCAGAGGCTATGGTGATTGCGCATCTGGATAAGGGCTATGATGCGGAACTGTATATGACGAACCTTGATGCCTTGAAGAACAATGGTGCCAAATGGGACATGATAGGCATGTCTGTCTATCCCTACTGGGCCTTCGACAGCGGATATACTGGCACTATAGACAGGTTGTATTCGGAATGCATGCAGAACATAAAGGACCTCTTTGCACGCTATGGCACAGAGACCATGATAGTGGAGACTGGCTTCCTCGTTGATGAGTCTGACCCGATGACAACGGGGCAGGGTAGGGAAGACTTCCAGCGCCTTATAGAGTTGAGTAAGACAGCAACTGACGGACACTGTAAGGGCGTATTCTACTGGGAACCGACATGCAGACCATCACAGTATAAGTTGGGTGCCTTCCATGAAGACGGTAAGCCCACAGATATTATGCGTGCCGTGACGATGGAGAAGATTATGACAGGAGCACTGTCGCCAAAGGGCTATGACCGACGCCTCCTTGATATGGAAACCTCTATGGGTACGATAACTATAGAGCTGTATAATGAGACTCCGAAGCATAGGGACGCCTACATCGCCAGTGCAAAGGACGGCTCCCTAAATGGTACGCTATTCAACCGCGTGATAAAGAACTTCATGATTCAGGGTGGTAAGACTGGCGACGGCGCTACGATAGATGCGGAGATACAATATCCACGTTTCTGGCACAAGAAGGGTGCTGTGGCAGCGGCACGTGAGGGCGACGAGAAGAATCCTACCTTCAAGAGTCGTGCGAACCAGTTCTATATAGTATGGGGTAACGCCTCACACCTCGACAAGACATATACCGTCTTCGGGGAGGTTGTAGGTGGCATGGATGTGGTTGACAAAATACGTCAGGTGCCAGTAGATCACGCCAAAGGGGATAAACCCATCAACGAGGTGAAGATAATTTCATTGGAAATGAAAAATTAATACGCGCCTATTGAAATACCGGGATTTCGTAATATCGTAATACCGACAATAAAGGCGCGACAGAATAGAATTTATTTTAATGTTTAATCTTTAATTTTTAATTTATTACGACTATGGCAAAGTATGTTTGTGAAGTATGTGGTTGGGAGTATGATCCCGAAGTAGGTGTTCCTGAGGCTGGCATAGAGCCAGGCACAGCTTGGGAGGATGTCCCAGAGGATTTTGAGTGCCCATTGTGCGGAGTAGGCAAAGACCAGTTCGCAGAGGCATAAATAACTTAGAAAGATAAACTCCCCGGCAATTTTCGTTGTCGGGGAGTTGTATATTGTGGCCCTATCGTGTATCTATCGAAGATGTTAAGTTATGATAATGCGTTAAATAAAATCTCTTTTTCTTGCATTATTCATAATTTTTTTGTACTTTTGGCTTCGTTTTATGCGATTTCTGCTTATTATACTTATAGCGATACTTACATCTGCGCTGAATGCCTCGTTGGCAAAACGGCACCGAGGAGTTCATGGCGTTCATAAGGTTCATCACCATCATATTATGCATCATCTGCCGGTTCCGATGGATGGTATAGATATCTCACGCCATCAGAAAGAGATTAAATGGGGACATTTAATGAGTGGAGAGCATCGTCCGAAATTTGTGTATGCCCGTTGTATGGGACTGGGATTGCGGCATGATGTGATGTATGACAGTTATGTGGATTCGGCACAGCAGTATGAGGTTCCGTTGGGAACGTATTTGTTCTACACCAATTACAACAAGAATTTTCTGAAACTTGAAGAGGATACTTTGTCAACGGATAGTATGCAAGGGAAAGTACGGGCTGTCAGTGGGTCTGCTTTGATACACTACTTGGAATTTAAAGAGCGTGTTGACAAGAAGAAACAGAAACTGTTGCCTGTGATTGACGTAGAGGAGCAGAGTGTCTTTGACTTTGCTGAAGACAGGCAGATGGAGCACCCATATGACAAGTACCTGAAATTTAATGTTTTTATTCTGGCGTGTCTGTTGAGGGCAGAATATGGGGAACGTCCCATAATTTATAGTAATCAGAATTTCTATTCACGTTTCTTGGCTCCTACATTTGATGACTATCCGTTGTGGATAGCCCGCTACAGGACATTGCACATCCCGTCTCCCAAAAGTGACTTGCCTTTTCCGTATGCGGTAAAACCTATAATGTGGCAGTTTACTGATCGTGGACTGCTGAGAGGAATACCTCATTATGTAGACATGGACCATTTCGTCAACGATGCTACATTGGAAACGATTAAGATAAAGGATAACGGTTAACGGTTATCGGTTAACGGTTAAAGACTTGAAACCTGAAACTTAAAACCTGAAACCTGAAACCCTTAAACTTCTTAAACCTTCTTTAAACGTTAAACGTTAAACGTTAAACGTTACAAGAATGTTTCTCCTTCTTCGTATTTTTCGATAAACAGTCTTTCACCATCAAAGACAGCATAGGTGAATTGTGTTATCCAATCGCCCAGGATTATTACTCGTGAGTTTCTTGGGAGAACAAGATCCAGTTCGATGTGTCTGTGGCCAAAGATGAAATAATCTATATCGGGATGGGTATCAATATATTGTTTTGCAAAGAGTACAAGATGCTCTTTGTCTTCTCCCATATAGGCTGGTTCTCCGTTTAAATCGTGCTTTATGCGCGAGTGCTTCGCCCATTGCAAACCGAAAGCAATGCCGAGGTCTGGGTGTAGCCAAGTAAACAGCTTCTGGCATATTTTGTTATGGAATATGTAGCGGATAATCTTAAAAGACTTGTTGGGGTCGCCCATGCCGTCTCCGTGGGCAAGGAAGAATGTCTTGCCGTAAAGGTCAAGGGTGAGAGGCTTGCGATGGATAATGACACCACACTCCTTTTCAAGATAATCATATGCCCATATATCATGGTTCCCAGTGAAGTAATGCACTTCTATACCGCTGTCGGTCAATTCGGAGAGTTTGCCCAAAAAGCGTGTATAGCCTTTTGGCACCGCATGGTGGTATTCGTACCAGAAGTCAAACATATCACCGAGGAGGTAAATGGCTTCAGCGGTCGGTTTTATTTCATCGAGAAAACGGACCAGACGGCGTTCCTGCATCCTACTATGTGGAATGGCGAGGGAGCCTAAATGTGCATCACTGAGAAAATATATCATTCGAGACCTAGTTCTACTCTTGCTTCTTCTGTCATCATGCTCTTGTCCCATTCGGGTTCAAAGACCATGTTTACATTTGCCGATGTAACTCCCGATACGGCGCTAACCTTGGTGCGTACATCCTCAATAATGAAATCTGCTGCCGGACAAGACGGGGCTGTGAATGTCATATCGATATCCAGCTGACCGTCATCGGCAAGGTCAATCTTATATATTAGCCCGAGATCATAGATATTAACCGGAATCTCTGGGTCATAAACTGTTTGCAGCACTTCTACGATGTGCTCTTCTATTTTTGTTCTTTCTTCCTGTGTCATAGTTTCCCGTTTTCGCGGTAAGAGTAATAGTTGCCGTCAGTTATGATAACGTGATCGGCAAGATGAATTCTCATAGTGTTGCAAGCCTGCAGTATGTGATTTGTCAGTGTATCATCGTTGCGGCTCGGGCTAATGCTGCCACTGGGGTGGTTGTGGACCAGTGCGATGATTGTCGCTCCTGCCAGAAGGGCTTCCTTTATTACCATCCTTACATCGACAGCCGTTTCTGCCAAGCCTCCCTGTGAGAGTTTAATCTTGGAGATAAGTTGAAAATTTGTCTTTAGCAGCAATAAGTAAGACTCTTCTACCTTCAAGTCACGCATTATGGGATGCATGAGATTGTATATGTTCTGTGGCTTGTCAAGTATTGGCAGTTCGGGCATGGAGCTGTGCTGCCTTCTCTTTCCCAGTTCGCATGCTGCTAGCAACGTGATGGCCTTTGCTTCTCCGATGCCGTTGTATTTCATCATGTCTGATATGGACATCTTTCCCAACATCGCCAGGCTGTCATTGTTGTCGCGTAGCAGGCGCTTCATCAAATCGACAGCCGTCTCCTTGCTATTGCCTGAACCGATGAGTATCGCCAGCAGCTCTGCATTACTGAGGGCTTCGGGACCTTTCATCATCAGTTTCTCTCGGGGCCTATCCTCTTTAGCCCATTCTTTTACGCTCAAGCGATGTAATGGGTCTTCTTTTACTGCTTTAATTATTTTCCCATCCATGCTTTGATAAATCCGGTCCCGTATCCTAATAGTTGAGTATATGATGTCGCAATACTTAGGAATCCTACTTTTATGGAGCGATTGCGTATGGAAGAGTCAATAAATACTAATGCAGCAAATAGCAGTAGTGGTACCCATGGTGCTGCGCACAACCAATACCATTTGTCTATTGCTGCCTGCGGAGAGCCTGCGGAATGGTCGTACTCCATAAGAATGCGGCCTGCTGCAGAAATCAGTATGAGAACGCATACACCAACAGTGAACAGCATTGGTAATAGATGTACCAGCTTCATGGTGCCTGGGTGCAACTTTGTCAATGCTATGCGTGCTGCTCCGCTATGTTCCACCTGACGGAAAAATGCCCTCAGGTCTGTCCTGCGTTTATGCCATACCCATGCCTCGGGTATCAGTGTGGTGGAGAATCCGCCTTCAACGATGCGGTAAGAAAAATCTATGTCTTCTCCATAACGCATTTTCTTAAACCCTCCAAGCTGCATATATACATCACGTCGTATTCCCATATTGAAGGAACGAGGGAAGAATTTGTCAAGTTTGGTCTTTCCACCCCGTATTCCTCCCGTCGTGAAGAATGATGTCATAGAATAACTGACAGCCTTTTGCATGGCATTGAAATCGGGGTGTGATGCATCGGGACCTCCAAAAGCAGCCAAATGTGGAGATGCTGCGATTCCTTCGTCCACAGAGTTGAGGTAGGTTGGTGGCAGTATAACGTCGCTGTCTAAGATTATGAGCCACTCACCCTGTGCCTTTGCTGCTCCGTAGTTGCGGCTGTCACCTGGACCACCGTTCTCCTTGGAAAAGTATGAAAGAGCTAACTTGTCGGAATATTTTTGACATTCCTTTTCACAGGGCTGTGTGGAGCCATCTTCTACGACGATGACTTCAAAATCAGTAAAAGCCTGACGAGTGAGACTGCAGAGCAGTTCATCAACCTCGTCAGGCCTATTATATACCGGTATGATTACGGAATATCTCACGATGAGAGCAGGATGACTATTCCTTCATTCTCTGGAGATAGCTGCCGTCGCGTGTGTCAACCTGTACCAATTCACCCTCTTCGATGAACAGAGGCACGCGAATCTCAACTCCTGTTTCGAGTGTTGCAGGCTTGAGTGTGTTTGTAGCTGTATCGCCCTTTACGCCTGGCTCTGAGTGAACCACGCGGAGAACAGTCTTCTGTGGCATTTCAGCATAAAGAACTGTCTCAGTGTCAGCATCGCTTACTACTTCAACGATGTCGCTTTCCTTCATGTATTCCACGCCGCTTACGAGGTCAGCAGGAATAGGAGCCTGGTCGAAAGTCTCCTGATTCATGAATACGTAATCATCACCCTCCTTATACAGGTACTGATATGGACGACGCTCGATGCGTACATCCTCGAGACGCTCACCGATATTGAAACGGCGCTCGAGAACGCGTCCGTCAGTAACGTTCTTAAGCTTGATGTTCATGATTGTGTTGCCTTTTCCTGGCTTACGGTGCTGGAAATCAATGCATACCCAGATGCCTCCGTCCATACGTACGGCAACACCCTTTTTAATGTCTTGTGATTGGATCATTTTAACTTATTTTATATTTGTGATTGGAAAATACAATAACATACTAGCCCCTCTTCAGGGCTTAAGACGTGCGCAAAGGTATAAAATAATGTAGAAAAATGGATAAAAATCAATAAAAATGCAATTTAATTGCTTGTTTTCGTTCCAAATACTTGCGTATTTAAATAAATAATTGTACCTTTGCACCTCGATTACGTGAAATAGACGAAACAATAAACAAAACATAAGAACAATGAAAAGAACATTTCAACCCCACAATCGTCGTCGTGTAAACAAGCACGGTTTTCGTGAGCGTATGTCCACCAAAAATGGCCGCAGAGTATTAGCTTCTCGCAGAGCCCATGGTAGAAAGAAGCTTACAGTAAGCGACGAGCATCACGGAAAGTAAGAGATTTCCGTTATACGAAAGGTCTGGCTTTCCAAATGGAGGAAAGACAGACCTTTTTTTTGATAGAAAGAAAACATCAAGAGCCTTAAAACGGCACAAGCATAAAAATGGTTAAAGTTAAAATCGTAAATAAAGGACGTCAGCAATTACCTGCCTATGCCACTTCTCAAAGTGCAGGCATGGATCTCAGAGCTAATATAGAAACATCAGTAGAATTGCAACCACTGGAACGTCGTCTTATTCCAACAGGTCTTTTTATGGCTCTGCCCGAAGGCTTCGAGGCTCAGGTAAGGCCTCGTTCGGGACTGGCTCTAAAGCATGGTATCACAGTTCTTAATACTCCTGGTACTATAGATGCTGATTACAGAGGCGAAGTAGGCGTAGTACTCGTTAATCTGTCTAATATTCCATTTACAATAGAACCTGGTGAGCGAATAGCCCAAATGGTTATTGCAAAATATGAGCAGGCAGAGTTGGTAGAAGTGGAAGAGCTTGACGAGACAGAACGCGGAGCAGGCGGCTATGGCCATTCAGGTACAAAATAAGTGAAGGGAATACTGATAACCATATTACTGGCGGGATGTTCGCTGATTGCATCAGCGAACAAGTATGACTATACCTACCTGGAGGCTGTCAGGCAGAATGATATGGGTAACTATGCGTTGGCTTTTGCTTTGTTTAAGCGCTGCGTAGAGATGGCCCCAACAGCCTCAGAGGCTCATTATGGTCTTGGGTACATGTATATCGGACTGCATAATGATTCTCTTGCACTTGCTCATATAAAGAAATCGACAGAACTGGAACCTGCTAACACCGAGTATCAGGAACGTCTGGCGCAACTATATCTTTACAGCGATAGGATTGATTCTGCCGTGGTGGTTTATGAACGGTTAGCTCATCAGGTGCCTGACAATACAGAATATCTTGGCATACTGATTCAGATATATGAGCAGCAACGTGATTACAAGAAAGTGCTTGAGGCTTTAGGCAGACTGGAGGTGCAAGAAGGACAGAGTGAGCAAATTACACTTGCAAAGATGCAGGCTCATTCTATTTTGGGTGATAGCGAAGGTGCATACAAGGAAATAAAACAACTGGCAGATTCCCATCCCTATGAAATGACTTATAGGGTTCTGATGGGTAACTGGCTATTGAATAATGGACGGAAAGAGGAGGCTTTGAAAACGTTCATGGACGTATTAAAGGATTCTCCTAATAATGCTCAGGCGCAAATGTCGCTCATGGATTATTACCGTACAATAAGGGAGGATTTGAAAGCTGATAGCCTGTTGGAGGGTTTGCTGGTTAATCCAACTACAGATTCGGGCACACGGACGATACTTCTCGGTGAATGGATTAAAACTCATGGGGAAGTTCCTGATACTGACACAAAAATATTGCTGCAGAAGGTCCTGGAGGTGGCTCCGGAAAATATTGCTGCCCGACTTCATCTTATTCAGCTACTCTGGAATGACAGTATTGACGAGAATGTAGTTGATGAATGTCGTAAGGCAGTAGAGTATATTCCAGGAGAGGTGATGTTATATTACTATTTGGGACTTGCCCAATTCCTGAATAATCATACGGAAGATGCCATAAATTCGCTAAAGAGTGGCGCAGACAACAAAAAAGCGGATACCCCCAAGTCGCTTATGGGTGATTTATATTGCATACTTGGAGATGCATATCATAAGATAGGTAACAAAGAAGCTGCGTTTGAAGCCTATGACAGTTGTCTGGTTTATGTTCCAGACCTCATAGTGTGTCTGAATAACTACGCATATTACCTGTCGGTAGAGAAAGAGAATCTGAAAAAGGCAGAACAGATGTCGTACAAGGCTATTACGGCAGAACCAAATAATGCAATATACCTTGATACCTATGCATGGATACTATACCAGGAGGGAAACTATGCGGATGCCAAGACATATATAGACATGGCAATAAAGAATCTTAATCCGCCAGAGGAAAACGAGGATAATAAGGAGATATTTGAACATTTAAGAGCAATTAACGAGAAAATAAAATGAAAATAAAGACCATCTTATTTATTATTGTCGGCACTATTGTGATGACTGCGTGTAAGACGACCAAGACGACAGAGAATGTCCAAAAGCCTGTTGTGGTGAAGGATAATACTCCTAAAGTTATAAATGTTACCGCGAAATTAAACGTTAATGTCAAGACTCAGACAGATGACATAAACGTTGATGGCAAACTGTTTATGAGATATAATGAGATGATCAGAATAACTGTTGTTCCTTATGGTATCATGGAAGCAGCCCGTTTAGAGTTTACTCCTCAGGAGGTCTTGCTGATAGACAGGATAAACAGACAATATGTTAAAGCCAAATATGAGGATGTACCATTCCTGAAGAAATATAACCTTAATTTCCAATCGCTTCAGCAACGTTTCTGGGAAGAATATCCTAAGGAGCGTATCACTCTTGATGTCGGAGCTGCTATATTAAACATTAATCTCAGCAAGATAAATAATGATTCTACATGGGATGCCAGCATCACAAGTGTGTCATCAAGATATAAAGCGGTGTCAGCTACGGAACTGATGAACAAGTTCGGTAGTTATTAAATAATAAATAAGAATAAAGGGAGAGATAAAGTATAAATATGCGATTACGAATTCTGATATATATTGCCTTTTTCAGTCTTTTGAGCCTCAATGCCCAGAAGAAGACTTCCAACCGACGTACCCAACAGCGTACTATTGTTCAAAAACAAAAGACTACCAAGACGAAAAAAAAGGCCGGTTCCAATGCTGCTGCGTCCCAGAAGAATGCTAAGCAGCCTGCTGTGACGAATTCTGCCATTAAAGGGTTGCGTCAGGAACAGGCCCAGATAAAACAGAATATACGTAAGCAAGAACAAGCCCTCAAAGCTAATAAGGCAGAGGTAAGCAAGAAACTTAAGGATCTCGAAAGAATAAGCAGTGATATAAACAGGCGTCAGCGCTCCATCGACTCTATCCAGCACGACATACATCATATCAGCGATGATATTGATATGCTCTCCATGCAATTGGAGAATCTTGAGGAGATGCTTGAGGAACGCAAGAAGAGTTATATCAAGAGTATGCAGTACATGGCGCGTCACCATACTATAGGCAGTAAGATAATGTTCATCTTTTCAGCAGAGAACTTCAGCCAGGCCTATCGTCGTATGCGCTTTATGAAGGATTATGCTACCTATCAGCGTACACAGGGTGAGGCGTTAAAGGAACAGAGAAAGAGAGTGGCAGAAAAACAGGCACAACTTGGTGAAGCAAAGAAATATAAGAATGTGCTCCTGAACAAGGATGCCAGAGAAAAGCAGGCTCTGAGCGCTCAGCAGCAGGAGAGTAAGAAGATAGTCGCTTCTCTTAAGAATCAGCAGAAAACAATACAGAGTGTCATTGAGGATCAGAAAAAGCGTGATGCAGTCTTGAATTCGCGTATTGATGCCCTCATAGCAGAGGAAGTGGAACGTGCCCGTCAGCGTGCTATTGCGGAGGCTAAGAAGAAGGCAGCAGAAGAGGCCCGTCGTAAGGCGGAGGCAAAACGCAAAGCAGAAGAGTTGGCTCGTAAGAAGGCCGAGGCAGAGGCTCGTGCTAGGGAAAATGCGCGTCGCATAGCAGAAGCAAAGGCTGCAGAAGAGAGAGCAAAGGCTGCTGCTGCACAAGCTGCTCGCGATGAGGCAGCCCGCCAGCGTGCAGAGCAACTTGCCCGTGAAGCTGAATCGCGTCGTATTGCAGCAGAACGTAAAGCTGCTATTGATGCGGAACGCGATAAACGAAATGTCGCTGAAGCAAGCAAGGTGAATGAGGAGGCTACGGTATTATTATCGACAGAAGACAGGGTTATAAGCGGTGGCTTTGAAGCAAACCGTGGCAGACTGCCGTCACCTATAGCCGGTGGCAGGATTGTGAGCCATTTCGGTCAGCATGGAGTTGAAGGACTGCCTGGTGTAGTATTGGATAATAAGGGTATAAATATACTCGGTGGACCTGGAGCAACAGCACGTTCTATTTATGACGGAGAAGTGAGTGCTGTGTTCAATGTCGGTGGCTCTATGGGTGTGCTGATAAGACACGGATCTTACATTTCTGTATATTGTAATCTGGCAAGTGTCAGCGTATCACGTGGCCAAAAGGTAAATGTGAGACAACCAATAGGAACCGTAGGAAAAGATAACATTCTGCAATTCCAGTTGAGGAAAGAACGTGCAAAACTGAATCCTGAGCAGTGGTTATCCCGTTGATACCAGTGATGTTTGTTCAGAACGGCCTATATATTATATATAAGGTATTAAAAAGTCAGAATAATTACCTTTCGTGCGCTTAAACGGAAAGGTTTAGTTAGCAATACTTTTCGTCCGGAAATTATATCACGCCCTTCGCGATGTGTGCCAATGACTTCGGCATAGCGCTCGGGGTGGAAGAGGGCGGAGCCGTTGTTTCCGTTTGCAATTACCAAACAAGAAGAATCCTCTAATCTACGTTCATAAACGTAGATACCTTTGTATGGTATGAACTGTTTCATGGAACCATATGCAATGAGGCGGCTGTTGGTTTTGCGCCAATGAAGCAGGCGGCGCACATAGCGGTGCATATCGTTCTCGTCTGGCGTGCGGCCTTCGGCAGTGAGGCAACGCTTAGGGAAATGTTTTCGTACGTTGCTGTCAGATTTCTCGGTGGTGCCGCCCATCAGTACCTCTGTTCCATAATATATCTGAGGAATACGTGGCAGAGTCAGAAGTATTGCGAGTGACGCTTTAAGTGCCTTCAGCATCATTGGCGCATTTGGCGAATATGGGTAGATGTCTTCAATGAAGCGGCTTACGTCGTGGTTGTCCAAGAATGCCATGACCATAGCAGGATTTTTGTAGAGGTAGTCATAGCATAGGGTGTTGTAGATGCGGTTTAAACCGCTCCATACCTCACGAGTTTCTTCATGTTTCGCATATCCAAAGGCCTCGAAGAGTGCAAAGTCCATTGGACTGTCCAGACCGCCTTGCTGCATGCTGGCGGTGAAAGGCGTGTCGGTAACCCATGTCTCACCAATTACATGAAAGTTTGGATGTCTGGAATGTACTTCTTGTAGCCATTTTTCCATAGCCTCGCGGTCAGCATACGGAAAAGTGTCCATACGTATGCCGTCAATACCTGTATTATCTATCCACGAGTCTGTGCATTTGATGAAATAATCCAGAAGTCGTGGATTCTTGAGATTCAAATCAGGCATAGAACGTACAAACCATCCGTTGATGGTTCGCTGTTTGTCATATTCAGATGCGTAAGGGTCTATGACTGTGGTAAGACGGTAGTTGGTTAGGGGTGAAAGGTGAGAGGTAAGAGGTGAGAGGTGGGTTGGAACATTGTTGAACCAGTCTTCTTCAGGCGGGTTCTGGCACCAGGGGTGATCAATGCCGCAATGGTTGAAAACTATGTCCATTATTATTTTCAGCCCATGTTCATGTGCTTCACGAACTAGTGCTTTGTAATCTTCAATGGTGCCATAACGTTTATCAATGTCGTAATAGTCTGTTATGTTATATCCGTGATATGACATAGACTTGAAGACTGGTGTCAGCCATAGCGCAGTTACACCAAGATCAGCGAGATAATCCAGTCGCTGGCGAATGCCATTAATACCTCCGTACCGGGCCGGCATAATAAGGTATATGACGTCTTCGTTGAGCATGGGGTTAGTGGGGTATATTAAGGCTTACTTATATTTCGCTTTTACTGCTTCAGTCTTGGCCATTGCTGCAAAGTCTTTTGGCGAAATGGTGACAGGTTGTCTCATAAATTCTGGACGATTATAAGACTTTGTCAGGAGGATATTATATTCGGGATCCTTCTGTGGTATGGAAAATGCCTTGCGGCACACGGGCTTTTCTCCGGGTTTAACAGGCGGGAAGTAAGATATATACGGTCTTGTGTAGTTTCCGTCTTCGCGCCGTGAGTCTGTCATTATCCATCTGCCGTTGCTGGAGAAAGAAGGATAACTCTCAGACTGCTTTGAGTTTAACCCATTGAGACAATGGATGCTATCTGGTTGCTGAAGGTCGATAAGGTAAATATCAGCCTCAGGATGCCATACATGGAAACATCCGAAGTTCCCCAATGCGAAAACGAGGTACCTTCCATCAGGAGACACACGAGGCAATGTTGCCGACTTACCAAGAGCAGCAGCATCGAAGACCATTTCAGGCTCTCCGAAAGTATGGGTCTGCGGATTGAAGGAGCGTCGCATGATATTATATTTTATTTCAGAGAAACGTGCAATCACTTGTTTTTCTTTAGACGTAGTATCATTAGCAGCATACTCAAAATGAGCATCACAATAATATAAGGTCTTACCATCAGGGCTCCAAGTGGGGAAAGACTCGAGATTGTTGCTGTCATTACATATCGTGCTGACAGTATTGTTGTCAACATCGTATAGAATAAGATCTGAAGCAGTATCAAAAACTTCTATCTTTCCTTTGGCTTTAATAAGGAATGTCTGCATGGTATTGTTGGTAGAAAAGGCGATAAGGTTAAGAGACGGATGCCATGCAGGATAGACGCCGGCGCTGATGGTACTGTCGGTCTTGAGGTTGACCTTCGAAATCTTGCCGTTATCAACAATCATTGTTCCACCGAGATACTGTCTCATATGAAAGAGCATATTGGATGTGGAGTAGTTCTGGTAGGAATGACAGTTGATACATTGTCCGTTTTCTTCCGTCTGTATTAAGCGGTTGCTGTAAATGTCAGACTCCTCAAATGTCGTTATGTTGCGTTGTGCCAGGACAAGGTCTTCGTATGCTACATAGGATGGCTGGATGAGACGATATGAGATATAGGAATCGATGGTGTCGTTGGCAATGTACATATGGAACGGCTTGTAGGCTTTCCAACTACCACCGTTGTCACTGTAGTTGCAGAAAACCTCGACTTGTATGCTCTTGCCTTTTGCAGCATCGCGCATCGTTGCCCAGTCGTCATCGTCGATGATTACCTTGTTGTCCTCACCATAGACATACTGCTTGTCACCGCATGAAAGGCGTGCCACAACCTCCTGCGCACCCTTTACCATGAAGTTTGGGGCACAAAGGTTTGCCGGCAGTGTCACGTCGGTATAGTCAGGATAAATGGACGGCTTGGAGTTTATACGTTGAGCATTCTCTGGTATGGAAGGGGCAGAGCATGCGAGAAAGATGTATGATGTGAGAAGTATGATGTATGATGTGATATATTTCATAGTTGTAATCAATAATAGGTTGAACCGTGAACGAAGTAGTATGTCCACCAGAAGGTGTCACCGTATTGTGTACGCATTGCTTCACCGGTTGCTTTCTCGTCCATGCCGCCTTGCATATACTGCGTTGCTGTCTGCATGAACTGTGCGTAGCGGTCGATGATGCGTGTCTTATCGTAAGGCATGCGTGAGGAATCCACTGTTTGCGGCTCAAGTTTGCCATATAACAAGGCAGCCTCCTGATAATGGATTGGCATCTCCATGCCTTCCCTTTGTGCTGCATACCGGAAGAAATGTGTCCAGAAGGTTTTTATGTCCTTTGACATGAGGGCGTATGCTAATCCCATTTCTGTCAGGTATTGCGATGGGGTAGGAGGGATAGTGCTGAAATAGTCGACTAAGAATTTCTCGATTAGTCCGTTGTCGCTACCGGCCAATTCCGGAACATGTTTACGCAACTCACTTATCTTTTTCGTGTTTGGCAACTTCCAGTCCTTATAGAACATGGTATGCTGGAGCATGTTGAGATATTTCTGTGCCAGGTCTTTTTCTCCATTCACCATAGAAGCAGTTGCCATCACTTTTATGTGGGCGATATTGAGTCCTTGCTCCACGGAATTTTCCATAGCCCAACGATATGCATAATTCGTCATGCCATGATGGAGATATATAATGGGACCGGCTGTGTTTGCAAGATTAACTTTGAGAGAGTCGCCTACCTTGGGATGTACTCCATCATCGGGGTAGTAATACATTTCGTTACCGATAGTACCCTTATTAAAGAGAGCAATATTCTTCATCACAATCAGTTCGCGTGTGATGTCACACTTCATGCGGGCTATGGCATCAAGTGCATCGTCCCACCTCTCATCATCAATGGCACGATATACCTTGCACTCGGTCCTGAATGCCTCGTCGGAGAAATTGTATGCCTGAAGAAAAAGTCCATAGCCTACGAAAAGTATAATATATAAAGGAGGAAGGATGAACAGTGCTTTGCGGCTCTTCAACTTCAATGTCGGCATCTTGTGCAGCAATGGCATTAAGAACAGGGCAATAAAGAGGATGTAGAAAGGATAGCCTTTGGAATAATTAGTATATTCACCATACTCAAATACTGGAATACCGATGGTAAATGTCTTGGATGTCGGGTATGTATTGTATAGCGTTGTCCACAATATGGGAACAGCAATAGTTGCAACCGCTATTATACCTCCAAGGCTCCATCGCTTGTTGAGAAGTAGCATGAATGCGGTGCATGCCATTGTCAAAGGCGCGTATGAGCCGATAAGAGGATAGGAAAGTGCCGCGATAAGACATCCGACAGTTGACAGGTACTTGTTGCTTGATGTAGCAAGCCATACCAAGAGAGCCGTACAGAATACTCCTACAGAACTGTAGAAATAATATCCAGGGAATTTAAGATAGTATATCCAATATCCTACTTCTATGTCTGATGCTATAAGACAGACAATAGGCACCAGTAACAGCGGTGTCCATATTAACTTAACTTTAAAGGCCTGCTTGAGAATCAGGAAAGATGCGCACCATAACAGTACCAATGCCGTGATGCCCATCCATGGGTGATAAAATAGCTGTGTCAGCCATAAGCCTGCCCATCTCAGGAAGCCCCCGGGATACTCCATGCATTGATTGAAAAACTCTGCCGTATCTGAGAAGTAGGAGCGGAGTTGGGCTACATATAATACGTCTTCGTTCATAAATTTATCTTCCTGCTTGTTTTACCATTTCCCGTACGTCGTCGCAGAAACGGTGATTCTGTATCATGTCATCGATATTGATATGCATGCGGTATCTCCAATAGTGGTGTGGGTTAGCTGGAATGTTGATGCGTTCTGCATTGGCATCCGGCAGCCTGAGCTCCTCACTAATGGCGAGCCAGTCCTGCAGTGACAGGACGCACAGCATAGAGCCTGACTGCAGATTGCGTAGCATTATATCGCGAGCCAGCCATGCCGGTAATGGGTGTGGCGCATCATCGTGACGACCAAGAACTGTGCTGTAATAGTTGTGCGCTCTGTCGTAATCCTCATCCCACCACATGCGCAGTGTAGGCATGTCATGTGAGTCTATAGTACAAACAGAACGATAAGGGTAACGCTCTGGCTGTCCGAATTGTAGTCCGAACTCTTTAGGCATGGATTGTACTTCGAGGGAGAGAATACGAAGGTCGTTGAGTACTGTTGGTACACAATCAGGAATCATGCCGAGGTCCTCGGCACATACTAACATACGTGTGGCTTCAACAAGACGAGGCAGCTTCTTCATTGCCCCCTGTTTCCAGAAGTCGTTATTGCGACGATAGTAGAAGTCGTCATACAGGCGATTGAAAGCCGCTTTGTCGCTGTCACTCAATAGTATTCTATACACATAACTCTGCTGAGCGGCAATGCGAGGATGATAGAGCTCCGGATTCTTGTGATCTTTCAGGAATAGTACATTGCTAATCAGAGTGTATAATCCATCCCGGAGGTTATCGTCATTAGTAACGGCAGCTTCAATCTTTCGCTGGGTGTTGTAAGCCTCTTTCATTAAGTAGAGGCCGTCTTTATAGGGCTCTACGAATGTATCACGTACATAGGCCGCTTTATAGCCAAAGATGTCTTCAAGAATTTCCTTGGTAATATATGGTCGGGTAAAACGGCCTTTTCGCATGTGAAGTCCATAGGCCTCTATCTCGCTGATAGTGAAGGCAAGTGCTGGCTGGAACTGACCCAGGAGTCCGTGAACGGCATGAACGGGTATCTCCCATATGCGGAAGAATCCTAAGACATGATCTATACGGTATGCATCAAAATATTTCTGCATATTACGGAACCTGCGTACCCACCACTGGCATCCGTCTTTCAGCATTTCATCCCAATTGTATGTTGGGAATCCCCAATTCTGGCCGTTTATAGAGAATTCATCAGGTGGAGCACCGGCACTGCCATTGAGATTAAAGTAACGTGGGTCTTGCATTACATCACAACCATTGCGATGTACACCAATGGGAATGTCACCTTTGAGAATCACCCGTTTACTGCGGGCATATTCATGAGCATCGTGCATTTGCTTTGCAAGCAGATACTGAACAAAGCAATAATACCCATTGGACGCTGGCATATATGCCTTATCACGGGCGACACAGAACTTGGCGTAGGTGTCAAGCCAAAAGCATTCCTCTTCGTACCATGATTTGTATTCTTGTGATGCGAGTATTCTCTTGCCTTCTTGACGGAAGAGCATCAGCAGGTATTCATTCTTGGCATTATTGACGCGCTCATAGTCTATCTGTTGAAGGGCATTGAGCTCCTGCCTTAATATTTCAAAGCGCTTTGCCTGCTCAGCATCTTTCAGTGGCGGCAGTTGTCGCAGGTCTATGTATTGCGGATGGAGCGCAAAAACGCTAATACATGAGTATGGATATGAGTCAGTCCACGTATGTGTGACAGTCGTGTCGTTGATAGGTAATAACTGGAGTATGCGTTGTCCTGTATAAGCAATCCAATTTATCATACTTTTCAGGTCACCGAAGTCACCTACACCGAAACTACCTTCGGTTCGTAAAGAGAACAGGGGTATGAGAGTGCCGGCTTTCTTGACGTTCCATATTGCAAAGAACGACTGTGGGAGCTCGTATTCCACTATCTCGCCTTTCCTCATTCGCGGCACTGTGATGTGGCGGTTGTCACCCGTCTCCCACATTATGTTTTTTTTCGGAAATCCGTTGAAACTCTCTTCTTCGCTTATGGCAACAAACTTGAATTCCAAGTCTTCCCCTACTGTATATTCCGCATCTATGTCGCATATCCATTCGTTCGGAGCCTGTTCAAAGCATGGTATTGCCCTGTTGGCATCCCAGTCACCCAGCACAGGATGCTGTCCTATTAGGTAGAGTTTTTGCGAACCTTTCAATTGAGGTGCTCTCACCTTCAGCCTGAGAATGGTGGGGGAGCTCCTGTGGAAACGTCTTCCCACCTCTCTCCTGTTGATGCAATGGGTAAATGCCGAACTGTAGAGGTATGAGTCATGCGGAATATCTATCCATGTGTCATAGACGGTATATTGCTGTACTCCGGTTTGTCCGATGTTAAGTCTGTGAGCTTGTGTTGTCCATTCACTACGTATTACACCGTCGCCAGAATGCAGGGTATAGTAATAGTCCAGAGCCTCATTGTCAAAGTCCTGCAATTCCGCATCGCTGAATTTCAGCTCCTGTGACCAGTTCCTATCGTCCTGCGTCATTCCATGCACTGTCATACCATTCTTCCGATGTATGTTCAAGCATATTTTCTCTCCGGGATTAACTCCGTAGCAAATGTTGAATTTTATGTTCATATAACGAGATATGTGTAATATGCTATTGCCATTATTACCAGTATGGCACCTTCATTTCGTGTGATGATGAGTGTTTTCTGACCGAAGGCTGTCAGTATCCATAGTATTACGGAGGATGCAAGCAACACCATGATGTCTGTTGTCGCCACTCCTCCTAAGCCGAGTGGGAAGATTACCGCTGATGTTCCAAGTACGAAGAATACGTTGAAGACCACGCTGCCTACTACGTTGCCCAACGCCATTGCCGTGTCGCCTTTCTTTGCTGCCATTACCGATGCCGCCAGTTCTGGGGCAGAGGTTCCGGCTGAGACAATGGTGAGTGCTATTACCGACTCGCTCACACCGAGCCAACGTGCTATTCCTGATGCGCCCTCTACCAGTCCGTCGCCACCTGCAACGAGCAGTACTAAACCTATGATGACCCACATGATGTCTTTCCACAGCGGTTTTTTCTTGCCTGAAGATACCTCAGAATTTTCTTTCGTATGCTTGCTGTTCTGGGCTATCGACAGTGTGTAAGACATGAAGACAACAAAGGTACAGAGCATCAGGAGTCCGTCGCTGCGTGAGATGGAATCGGTCACGGGATTAGTTGTATCGAAGAAACTGTCAAAAGCAGTGATAGCAATGAACAGGCTGGAAAGCACTATGAAGGGTACGTCGTACATCATGTTGCGGCGGTCGATGACTATAGGGGTTACCATAGCCGTTATGCCCACTATGCCCAGAATGTTGAAAATATTAGAGCCTACGACGTTACCGAGGGCCATGTCTGCGTTTCCCTTGATGGCAGAAACGACACTGACTACAAACTCGGGTGCGGAGCTGCCTACTGCAACAATGGTAAGTCCCACCACAATGGTAGGAATACCAAAGTGGTGGGCTATAGATGCCGCTCCGTCAGTGAGCCAGTCGGCTCCCTTGACGATAGCAATCAGGCCTATTGCAAATTCTAATACGAAGAGTAATTCCTGCATCAGAATTGTTTAAAGAAGTCATTACCCTTGTCATCAACGAGGATGAAAGCAGGGAAGTTTTCAACGCGTATCTTCCAGATTGCTTCCATACCGAGCTCAGGATACTCTACGCATTCAATGCTCTTGATGTTGCTGGAAGAGAGATATGCAGCAGGGCCGCCAATAGAACCGAGATAGAAACCACCATGTTTCTTGCAGGCATCGGTAACTACCTGTGTACGGTTGCCTTTTGCTATCATTACCAATGAACCACCATTGTCCTGGAACTCATCACAATATGGATCCATACGGTTTGCTGTTGTTGGTCCCATAGAACCGCAAGGCATTCCTGCAGGTGTCTTTGCCGGGCCGGCATACAGTACAGGATGATCCTTGAAATATTGTGGCATACCCTCACCGGCATCCAGACGTGCCTTAATCTTTGCATGAGCAATATCGCGTGCCACAATGATAGTGCCGTTGAGGCTTACGCGTGTTGAAACAGGATATTTTGAGAGCTCCTTGCAAACTTCTGAGATAGGCTGGTCGAGGTTTATCTGTATAGCATCTCCCTCACCTGCCTGACGCAGTGCCTCTGGAATCAGTTCGTATGGTTTGTCATCCATCTTCTCAATCCATACACCGTCTTTATTTATCTTTGCCTTGATATTACGATCTGCAGAACATGATACGCCAAGTCCAATAGGACATGATGCTCCGTGACGTGGCAGACGAACTACTCTCACGTCGTGAGCGAATGCTGTACCACCGAACTGTGCGCCGAAGCCTATCTTCTTTGCTTCTTCAAGCAGTTGCTTCTCGAGTTCTACGTCGCGGAAAGCACGACCTGTCTCGTCACCTGTTGTTGGCAGTGAGTCATAGAACTTTGTTGATGCCAGCTTTACGGTCAGCAGATTCTTCTCAGCAGAAGTTCCACCGATTACAAAGGCGATATGGTATGGAGGGCATGCAGCTGTTCCGAGACTCTTCATCTTCTCAACAAGGAAAGGAACGAGAGTACCAGGATTCTGTATGCGTGCCTTTGTCTCCTGATAAAGGTATGTTTTGTTTGCAGAACCGCCACCTTTGACAACGCACAGGAATTTGTATTCCATGCCGTGAGTAGCCTCAATGTCAATCTGTGCAGGAAGGTTACACTTTGTATTTACCTCATTATACATATCCAGAGGAGCATTCTGAGAATAACGCAGATTGTCTGAGGTGTAGGTGTTATAGACACCCTTTGCGAGAGGCTCTTCATCCTCGAAACCTGTCCATACCTGCTGTCCCTTCTCACCGTGGATGATGGCAGTACCGGTATCCTGACAGAATGGCAACTGACCCTTGCAAGCTACCTCTGCGTTACGCAGCATGGTGAGAGCTACGTACTTGTCGTTGTCGCTTGCCTCAGGTGAGTTGAGAATGCTTGCTACTTTCTCGTTGTGCTCGCGGCGTAACATGAAGTTCACATCGTGGAATGCCTGTGTGGTAAGCAGTTCCAAAGCTTCTTTGCTGACTTTGAGGATTGGGGTGCCTTCAAATTCACTTACGCTGACGCCATCCTTTGAAATAAGACGATACTCTGTTGTGTCTTCGCCCAACTGGAACATTGGGGCGTACTTAAATTCTACGTTTGCCATAATGTTTTTATTTTAGGTTTATTTATAACTTGGGAAAATGTCATCTAATGTGAGTCGCTTAACAGGGCCGAGTTTCTCGAGGGACTTGACGTCGAGGTCTGCTTCCTTACCAAGAATCAGATATTTCATCGGTTTGCCCTTGATGTTCTCTTGCTCAAAGTTTACGATGTCTTGCAGTGTTATCTTTGGTATTGCCTCCCAGTACATCTTGTTGATGTCGTAGTCTATACCAAGTCTGCGTGCAGCGAGGTATCTGTTTATTGCCCCTGCCTTGACGGTGCGCTGCGCGGCAATGCTCTTCATCATATTCTGCTTGGCAGTGTTAAAGGCTGCCTCAGACTGTGGTATGGTGTCGGTGATAGCCTTAAAAGTCTTTATGCAGTCAATCATCTTATCGTTTTGTGATATGATGTGCTGCTGATAATATTCGGTATCTCCCTTTCTGGAAGGTGTGTTATAAGTGGCCCATGCATTGTATGCCAGTCCGCGTGTTTCGCGGAGCTCCTGGAAAACGACAGCATTCATGCCTCCACCGAAGTATTCGTTGAATATAGTGACGAGTGGGAACTTTTGAATATCCAGCGGCTTTTCGGTGTTATACATCATACGCATATTGATGTTTGGCGCATCATATGGGGCAAGATATACCTCATTCTCTGGTGTCGGCAGCTTAGTGTAGAACTTGTTTTCCGGAACATCCTTGAACTCCTTTATCTTTGCACTCGGGCACTTTTCAAGAGTCTTTTTCAGTTCGCTCAGGCTTGCAGGTCCCCAATAGATAACTTCGTGCTTCAGGGACGTGAGACCTTTCAGAAGTTCTGTGAATGTCTCTGGCTTCATAGCGCGCATTTCGCTGACACTTGGTACGTTGGTATTAGGATTGCGTTCTCCGTAGAGACCATAGGTGACGAGGGCGCTGTAACAGTTGTTCTGCCTGTTGCGTCCTTCCATGCGGGCTTTTGCGGTTTGGTCGAGCAGCTTGTTATACACTGCTGTGTCAGACTTCAGGTCTTGCAGAAGATTCTCCATCATGGTGATTGCCTGTGGCATATTCTCCTGAAGTCCCGAAACAGTGATAGATGATGTCTCGTCACCAACACCGAAGCCATAGCTGCATGCGATGTCGTAGAAGTTTCTCTGTATCTGTTCCAGAGTTTCTTTGTTTGTTCCTAGGAGGTCCATGTAGCCGGATGCGATGTCATAGCGCAGGTCTGCCAAATCTCCGAAAGCAAATCGATAGGAGAGGAAGAAACGGTCGTCCGTTGTGTTCTGCTTATAGATTATTGGGAGTCCGTTCTTGGTGGTGCTGAATGTCAGTTCCTTGTTGAAGTCTATAAACTGAGGCTGAATATCCTCTACTTCCCTTGACATAAAGTCTTCCATGAACTTACTGCGCATATCGCGGTTGCTTGATATCGGAGTAATCTCAGGCTTCTCAATCTTTATTATTGTGGTGTCCTCTCCCTGACGTTTGTACATTATTACATATCCGTCGGTGATATTTTCCTTTGCCCATGATGTGATGTCAGCCTTAGTCAGTTTGCTGATGCGGTCCAGCTGGGTGATATTCTGCTCCCATGGTATATCGTTTATGAAGCAGTCTTTCATCTGGCTTACGCGGCTATTGTTGCTGTCGAGGCTCTGCAGCTTTGCCAGCTTAGCATTGGCAATGATGCTTTTCATCATTCCCTCGTCCCAGTCACCGTTCTTCAGCTTCTCCAGTTCTGCCAGCAGGAGATCTTTGACTTCGTCCAGAGTCTGTCCCTCATTAGGCGTACCGGTGAGGACGAAGATGCTGTAGTCCTTCAGGTCCATTGTGCCACTGCCCGCGCTGAGAGTCTTCATCTTGTTGTTGAGGTCGGTGTCTATCAGTCCCACTTTGCCGTTGCTGAGCAACATATCCACCATTGAGAGGGTATCGCCCTGCAATGATGCAGCGCCTTTCATTCTCCATGCCAGTGAGACGCGTTCTATCTCCTTGCCATATACAGTAGTGTCCTGCGGAGATGTGATTGCGGGCTGTTCGGGGAAAGTTCTTCCCGGTACCTTTGTAGTGGTACCGTCGTTCTTCCATGTGCCAAAATATTTCTCCAACATCTCTATTGTCTTGTCGGGGTCAAGGTCGCCTGCCATACAGATGGCGATATTGTTAGGAACATAGAACTTCTTGTAGTATTCCATGATAGCTACCTGTGAAGGATTCTTCAGGTGCTCCTGTGTGCCGATGGTGGTCTGTGTGCCATAGGAATGACAAGGGAACAGTTTCTTCAGCATGGCATTGTAGGCCTTGTTGTTGTCCTTTGTCATGTTGATGTTCTTCTCTTCATACACAGCCTCCAACTCGGTGTGGAATCCGCGTATCACCATGTTCTGAAAGCGGTCGCTCTGTACGATGCACCATCTCTCCAGTTCGTTGGACGGGATGTTCTCTATGTAGCATGTGACGTCGTATGATGTGTAGGCGTTAGTGCCCTGACTGCCGATGGCGGTCATCATCTTGTCATACTCGTTGGGGATGAAGTATTGCGCCGCAATCTGTGATACGGAGTCTATCTCGTGATACTTCGCCTTGCGCTGTGCAGGGTCGGTCAGGGTGCGATGCTCTTCGTAGAGCGAACATATCTTGTCTAGTAGGGGCTTTTCTGCTTCATAGTTCGCTGTGCCGAACGATGGCGTGCCCTTGAACATCAGGTGCTCCAGGTAGTGTGCCAGACCCGTATATTCAGCAGGGTCGTTCTTTGAGCCGGTATTCACGGCGATGTGCGCTGTGATGCGCGGATGTTCTTTGTTGACGGAAAGATATACCTTCATTCCGTTGTCAAGGGTGTAGATGCGTGTCTTCATTGGGTCGCCCTTTACCTCTTCATAGCTGCGAGCCATTGAGGTGACGCTTATCAGGGCACAACAAATAAACAGAAAAACTTTCTTCATTTCAAAACTTTTATCTTTTAACTTTTAACTAACTTAGCGAAGCAACAAACTCCTGCACCATTTCTTCCGAGACGTCGCCCATGTCGTATTCTTTCTCGGCATCGCGGCGTATGTAGTTCAGCCACTCTTCATGTGCCTGCTCCATGTCACCGTCGTTGTCGGAGAATCCTTTCCATTGTGCGTAGCTGTCGAAGACGTCGCTGAATCTCTCTTCGAGGGTGTCGATGGATGATATGTCGCCGCTCATGATGTCTTCCTTTATCTGGTCGAGGGCCTCCACCGGCATCAAGAGTCCGAGCATGTCGGTCCATTCGCCCGGGGTGTTGGCATTGCCGTACATCCTCAGTGCCAGATTGTAATACTGCAGACCCTTTGCCAAGGCGGTGGAAGGAATGATGAACCCCTCGCCTTTGTAGTAGTCCGCATCATAGCCCTGCTCGTCCTGCAATGACTCGAGGTACTTTATGCCGTCCTTTACCTTCTGTATTACAAAAGGAGAGAGCCAGTCGAATGTGATGAACGACTTCCTGCCGCTCTGTGGGCGCTTGTCACGCTTTGGCCATTTCATGACGTCGCGGTATGTGCCTACGGTGCAGAGGTTGATGCCTGGTATAACGACAGTCTTCCTGCCTTCGCCGATGACGTATGAGAATGGCAGCATCGAGGTGTCGGGATGTGACTGTATCTTGTTCATGGCCATGCAGAAAGCACCGATGTGTGCCGGCCACAGTATGTGTGCGCTGCTGGCTGTCTTGGCGCCGCGTTCCATTGTGCCGTAGTGTATCGGGCCCATCTTGTAGGCATGGTTGGAGAAGTTGGTGCCCGAACCGGCGTTGTAGAAAGAATATTCTCCGCCGATGAGCAGCGAACTCTTGTGATGGCTTACGGAGAACGGTCCGCAGAAGGCTGCACAAGACTCGCCGTTGTCCATGTGTGAGTTGGCGAAGAATACGGAATTCTCGGATGTGAATCCGCGTCCTATGTGGCATGCCTCGCCTACGAAGGTGTCGTATATCTTTGCGCCGTCCACGATGGTGGCGCCGGCCTGTGCTATGACATTCTCCATTATGACGTCGTCGCCGATGTAAATGTTAGCTTCCGGGGTAGGAGACAGGGTGCAGTCCACGAGGCGTGATGCGCCGGAGAGTTCGCAGTAAGGTCCGATGTTCACGTTGGTGAGCTCGCGGCAGTCGCTGATGGTGACGCCGTCGCCAATGGTAGTGCATGGCACGCTGTTCTCCTCTACGTGGCGGGCAACGAGTTCCTTTATCTTGTCGAAGAGTGGCTTGTTGTCAACGTTGCGCACCATGAGGGCAGCGGTCTGCGATGTCAGGCCGCTGTAGAGTATCAGGTTACCGTCGCCGGCTTCATTCTGTACGCTGATAGTGACGTTCTCGCCGAAGGTGGCGCCGTCGGTGGTGCGGATGATGCCGACGTTACGGATGTGTACTCCGCTGCCAATGCGCACTTCGCCGTCGAAACCGGCGTTATGAATCCCCGCAGGGTCAAAGTCTTCCGCTACCATTACCAGTTGCCAGTTGTCGCTGTAACAACCCTGATCTTCCAGCTGTTCAATCTCATGCTGTAAAAGGTTTCTGTAGTTCATGTTGGTTTATATTTAGTGACCCCACCCCGACCCTCCCAAGGGAGGGGGCAGGTTTCAATTGTCAATTAATTATCACTAATTTCCTTCCTCCCTCTTGGGGAGGGATGCCGCTTGCGGCAGGGAGGGGGTCTCAATTCTCAATGTCAAACAAAAAGTCGTTATACGGATACTTCTGTACGTGGAGCTCGCGGACTTTCTTGTAGATAACCTCGCGGAACTCGTCGATGTTCTGCTTTTCCTTTGCGGAGATGAAGAGGCAGCTGTCGTTCAGTTTTGCCATCCATGTCCGCTTGAGGTCCTCCAGCGATATCTCATTCTTCTTCACCGGTGTGAGGTCGTCCTCGTCCTTCTCGTCCCAAGTGTAGGCGTCTATCTTGTTGAATATTATAATTGACGGTTTGTCGGCGCATCCCAGGTCGGCGAGGGTTTTCTCGACGACGTTTATCTGGTCTTCAAAGTCGGGGTGTGAGATGTCTACGATGTGCAGCAGCAGGTCTGCCTCGCGTGTCTCGTCGAGGGTCGATTTGAAGGAATCCACGAGGTCGGTGGGCAGTTTCCGGATAAATCCTACGGTGTCGGCAAGCAGGAAGGGGAGGTTTTCTATCACCACCTTGCGGACGGTAGTGTCGAGGGTGGCGAAGAGTTTGTTCTCGGCAAATACCTCGCTCTTTGCAAGCATATTCATGATGGTGCTTTTGCCGACGTTGGTATATCCCACCAGTGCCACGCGTATCAGGCGGCCTCTGTTCTTGCGCTGCGTTGTCTTCTGTTTGTCTATCTCTGCCAGACGTTCTTTCAGGAGCGACATGCGGTGCAGGATGATGCGTCGGTCCATTTCCAACTGTGTCTCACCAGGTCCGCGCAGTCCCACGGAACCTTTTCCGCCGCCGCTGCCGGAGCCGCCGCCCTGGCGCTCAAGGTGCGTCCACAGCCTCTGCAGACGGGGCAGCATGTAGCGATACTGTGCCAGCTCCACCTGTGTCTTGGCGTTCGCCGTCTGGGCACGCATGGCGAAGATGTCGAGGATGAGGCTCGTGCGGTCCAGTATCTTCACCTTCAGTTCATGTTCTATGTTGCGTATCTGCTTTGCTGAGAGCTCATCATCGAATATCACCATACCGACGGGCAGCGGACCGTCACCCTCTTCGGGGTAGTGCAGCTCCTCCTGCCATTCGTCGTAGGCTTTCTCCTGAGCCTCGATATATTCTCGTATCTCCTGAAGCTTTCCCGAACCGACATACGTCACACTCGAAGGGCCGTTCACCTTCTGCGTGAAACGCTTCACGGTTACAGCGCCGGCGGTATCGGCCAGAAACTCCAGCTCGTCGAGGTATTCCTCCGTCTTCGCCTCGTCCTGCTGAGGCGTAATGAGTCCCACCAGCACAGCCGTTTCCGCCTTCACTTCAGATATGACAAATTCCTTCATGCTTATTGTTTAGTAAATAACGGGTGCAATGCTCGTGCCAACCGAGAGCAGACAAAAGCTTGCTTTTAGTATGCCGAGGTGCAGCCGAGTATCGCCGATTGTCAAATATCTCTTAGAGATTAAGCAGACGATTTCTTTAAAATCGGATGCTATGAGAATAAGTTTGTAAAACTGTGTTCTCAATTCAATCGGCAAAGTTACAATTTTGTTATGAAAAATGCAAGAAAAACGCAAAAAAAACACACCCCAGCAGAAAAAATCTGCCAGGGAGCGTCATATCTACTCCTCCCCTCGGGGAGGTTGGGAGGGGCCTTACCCTTCTTCTACACCTCCGTTATCCGGATCACCACCTCCGCCGGTGTCTGGTGTGCCACCGCTGTCGGGATCGACGTTGCCGTTGCCTTGTGTAATGTCGTCTCCTTCCTCCTCAATGACGTTGCCGTTCTTGTCCACCTTCTGCCATGACACGTTGGCAGCAAACTGGGCAGAGAACTTTCTTGAAACCATGCAACCAAGGCGCGACTTGGCGTTGTTCGCCCTCACGTCCTTTGCCGTAGCAGCCTTCTTCACGGTGCCGTCAGGGTTTAGCTCGTCCTTCACTGAGAGCTGGATGTTGGGATATAGCGTCAGGAAGTCTGTGCCCAACTGACAGCGGAAACCGCGAGCAGTCTCGCGCTGCACAATCTTCATGAACTTCGAAACGCAGCCCCGCATTTCCTCCACAGAGTAGGTGTTGTCATCACATGCCTCCTCGCAGAGGTCTTCAAAACTCAATGTGCCGGTGAAAACCGGAAACGCATACCAAGAGTGGGTGCCAGTCTTGGTATTTTCTTTAGCCGTATATTTAATAACTGCCATAAGAAAAAATAATTAAATTGGTTAATAAAAATATGATAGAAAAATGGCCGTTTTCAAAAAGGTTACCTTTTCTTTCAGTTTTCCTAACCTTTTCTGTCAGAAAAGGTTACCTTTTTAATTAGGTCGCGTTTTGGGATGTTTTGCTGATGCTTACCTGTAAGTCCAGAAATAAGTGCCGATTCTTGGGCTGCTGCTACCGCTTTCTGTCGTCGTGGTAACACACTTCGTAGGACGTCCTGCAGCATCAAGGGTCCATGCGTTTTCACCGGTTCTTGAGTCACTTGAACGACTATAGGAATTTACAAGGTTTGCTGTAGCCTTGCCTAACAGTCCCATATAATGGAATTCTTCCTCATAAAAATCACCCATATCTCCTCCTAAGTTGGCTTGGTGATATAGCCCGGTGACATTACTGATGGAGTTATAAGAAACATTATATGTATTACCCTGATGATTTGCTTTTGTAAGATTTCCATCCTGCCATGTAAGTGTACCGATCCATGTTTCAGGATTATCAATTCCATCTTCATAAACCGTTAATTTTGTCAGGTGTCCGTCAGAATCGTATTCACATTTAACCAAGGAGGTCGTACCGACGCCAGCATAGGCATCAGTTTTCCAAGATTCTGCAAATCCGTTGTTGCCTATAGTAAATGTGTATGTTTCTTGTCTCGCATTCGGGCGGTTATATGTCACGATTACCTGATTGTCTGAGTAAGATACCACGTATTCATATCCAGAATAAGTCTTTTGACCGTTAGCATCAATTCTGTAACTTTTTATGCTTGTTACGAAATCATCGGAGTTATAGGTCAGTTCGCGACCACTGCTACTTCCACCGTATGAACTCAGCAGGTTGTCACCGAAGACACGCTTAGGACCCATGAATTTGCCAGAAGTAAAACCCTCTTCGCCGCCACCAGATGTGCTACCAGATGCACCACTATTGTCATCGTCATCACCACCACCGCAGGCAGTGAACATCGTCATTCCGAAAACCAAGCCTAACAAGAGGCTAAGATAATAAAGGTTCTTTTTCATTGTCATTAAAATTTAATTGTAAAACATTAGGTCAATTATATAGTTGGATTGTTCTTCATCAGCACGCAAAAAGGCACGTCAGCATCCCGTTACGGGACACAAACGTGCCTTATGTTACTGCGCCGCGTGGCGCGTAAAGTGTTGATTTTAAATTATTTGCGGGGGGGGGTAATAGCTTCGCTAAAAGCCATATTTCCTACCGCTGCGCGGGTTCCCAGAGCAGCGAAAGAAGCGACAGTTTTTGTATCGAGGCTATTGGACATGATGTTAGTATGTTTAAAACGTTCCGAGTGCAAAATTATGAATAATAGTTGAATAATGCAAATAAAACGGTATTTTTTTATATTCTCAACTTGCCTGCCCCCGGCAACCATCTCCCTCCCTAACTGGGGAGGGTCGGGGTGGGGCTTTTTACTGGAACAGCTCGTCGAGGTATTTGTAGAAGGCAGGGTCTTCGCCTACGACGACTTTATCGACGCGGCCCTTGGGGTCGATGATGACCTTGGTGGGGTAGCCCTGTACGCCGTATTTCTGCACCAGACGTGAGCCCTCGGGGTTATAGACGTGCTTCCAAGGCATGTCATAATTGGCTACGGCAGCCTTCCACTTCTCAACGGGGTCGTTGCAGTCGATGCCGATAATCTCGAACTTGCCGCTGTACTTCTCGTAGTACCTCTTCATCTCGGGAATGCCCTTGATGCACCATGGGCACCATGAGCCCCAGAAGTCGAGCACCACATACGTGCCACGGAACGACGACAGCGTGAGGGGCATGCCGTAGATGTCTTCGAGTGTAAAGTCCGGCGCCAGCATCTCGTCGGACGTTTCTTTAGCGGCTTCTGTCTGAGCCTTAGACTTGTTCGTCTTAGATTTGTGCTGCGCACCGCAAGCGCAGACCATCGCTGCACATACAAGGGTAAAAAGAATCTTCTTCATTTTATTTATTGAACATTGAACATTGAACATTGAAAACTCTCGCTAACCGATAACCGCTAACCGATATCTCCCTCCCTACGTGGGGAGGGTCGGGGAGGGGCCCCTAACTTATCGCTCCCCAGTCGATGGACGACTTCCTGAGTTCCGCCAGGCGGTTCCACAGGATGGCATGCTCTGGCAGGTTGCAGTCAGGGTCTTTCGCAATAATCTCCTGCGCCTCGTCGCGGGCCATCTGCACCAGCTGGCCGTCGGTGGCGATGTTGGCAATCTTCAGGTCGAAGGCCATGCCGCTCTGCTGCGTGCCCTCAAGGTCGCCCGGACCGCGCAGCTTCAGGTCGGCTTCGGCAATGCGAAAGCCGTCGTTAGTCTGACACATGATGTCGAGGCGCTTTCGCGTTTCGGAAGAAATCTCGTATCCGCTGACGAGGATGCAGTAAGACTGGTCGGCACCGCGTCCCACACGACCACGGAGCTGGTGGAGCTGCGACAGACCGAAACGCTGAGCCTCCATGATGACCATTACGCTGGCATTGGGCACGTTGACGCCCACCTCAATCACCGTTGTCGCCACCAGCATCTGTGTCTCGCCACGAACAAAAGCCTGCATCTCGGCCTCCTTCTCGGCAGACTTCATCTTGCCGTGCACCTTGCTCATCTTGTAGGTGGGGAACACTGCCTGCAAGTCCTTGAAGCCGTCTTCAAGGTTCTGGAGGTCCATCTTCTCGCTCTCCTTTATCAGTGGATACACCACATACACCTGCCGGCCTTTCGCCACCTCGCGACGGATGCCTTCGTAGAGGCTCGTCTTCTGGTTGTCGTATTTATGCAGCGTCTGTATGGGCTTGCGGCCCGGCGGAAGTTCGTCGATGACACTCACGTCGAGGTCGCCATACAGCGTCATGGCAAGGGTGCGGGGAATTGGGGTCGCCGTCATAACGAGAATGTGCGGCGGATTGTCGTTCTTGCCCCATAGCTTGGCCCTCTGTGCCACACCGAAACGGTGCTGCTCGTCGATTACGGCAACGCCGAGATTGCCGAACACCACCGTGTCTTCTATCACGGCATGCGTGCCGACAAGTATCTTCACGTCGCCGTTGGCAAGGCCGTCCAATATCTCAGTTCTCTTCTTGCCTTTCACGATGCCCGTCAGCAACTCCACGCGGACGTCCATGCCCTTCATGAATTCCTGTATGGTGGCAAGATGCTGCTCGGCAAGTATCTCGGTAGGCGCCATCATGACGGCCTGAAAACCATTATCGACGGCAATGAGCATCGCCATCAGCGCCACCAAAGTCTTACCGGAACCGACATCACCCTGTATCAGGCGGTTCATCTGACGACCGGTATTCATGTCCTTCTGTATCTCGTGCATCACACGCTTCTGGGCACCGGTGAGTTCGAACGGCAGGTTGTTATGGTAGAACTCGTGAAACGCCTTTCCCACCTTCGGCATCAGGTAGCCCTTGTATTTCTTCCTGTTGTTCGCCACATAGCGCGCTATGTTCAGCTGCACGTAGAAGAGCTCCTCGAACTTCAGCCTCTCGCGGGCATGCTGCATCTCGTACTGGTTGTGGGGATAGTGGATGCAGCGGATGGCTTCGTCGCGGCTGATGAAGTGTCTTTTCTTTATGATGAAGTCGGGCAGCGTCTCACGCAACGGCGGCAACTTCTGCAGCATGCCCTTCATGATGCGCTCGATGCTGCGAGAGGTCATGCCGGCCTTCTTCATCTTCTCCGTAGTGTGATAGTGGGGCTGCAGACCCATATCGTCGAGCGTCATGCTGTTGACGTCATCGATGTCGGGATGGCTTATCTGAAAGCGGTTGTTGAAAATGCCGGGACGACCGAAGACGATGTACTCACGGTTTACCTTATAAGATTTAATAATATACTGCACCCCCGAGAACCACACCAGGTCAATGACGCCGGTGCCGTCAGAGAAATGGGCCACGAGACGCTTCTTTTTTATTCCCATGTCGAAGGTCTCGTAGGACAGTATCCGCCCTCTTATCTGCACAAAGGGCATATCGGTAGTCAATTCGTTGATGGTATAGACCTTGGAACGGTCCACATACTTGTAGGGGTAGTACTCTATCAGGTCGCCGACACTCATGATGCCCAACTCCTTGTTGAGCATCTGCTGACGGCTGGGACCTACGCCTGCAATGTATTTTATGTCCTGATCAAGAATTGATGGCATCGGCAATCTTCAGGTCGAACGGAGTGGTTATCTTTATGTTTTCACGGTTACCCTCTACCATGGTAACCTCTTGCCCGAAGGCCTCCACAACGCTGGCGTCATCGGTAAAAGCCTCGGAATAGGACTGCTGGTTGGCTTTCTTCAGCAGTTGTATGTCGAAGGTCTGCGGAGTCTGCACTATCTTATAGTTCTCTCGATAGACATTCTTGCCTTGCGTGACATCGCGCAGGGTCTCCGTCACAGGCATCACGGGGATAACGGCCTTCTTCACACGGGCCTCCTCGTAGCAGCGCTTTATGACATCGAGGCTCACAAAGGGTCTGACACCATCGTGGATGCCGACAACGCCTTCTGCATAGTCGGGAATGGCTCTCAGACCGTTTTGCACCGAGTGAAAGCGCGTCTCACCGCCATTAACAACGGTGTGGGTGACATAAAAAGGATATTTCCGGCACAACTCTGCCCAGTATTCCTGCTGCTCTTTGGGAAGAACCAGAATAATCTCCAATCCCTCTATGCCAGCCAGGCTATCGCCAAAGCGCTTGAACTTCTCAAGCGTATGCATCAGGATAGGCTTCCCTGCAACGGGGATAAACTGCTTGGGAATCTCTCCTCCCATGCGCAACCCCTTGCCGCCTGCAACAATTATTGCGTAATCCATAGCTTTTTCACTCCCTTTTTTCTTAACTCTTAATTCTTAACTCTTAACTCTTCATTAACTTATTAAACATCATCCCCTCTCTCAAGGCGGCAGCTTCCTGATTCAGGCCCAGCATCTCGAGAATTGCGTATGCATAGGGTAGGGTGGCTGCCGGACCGCAACCGGTGATGACATTGCCGTCAACGGTATATAGCTCCGCAGTATAGGTGGCACCAGTCAACTGGTCCTCAAAACCAGGATAGCATGTTGCACGCTTACCTTGCAGAAGACCTGTACTGCCCAACACCAAAGGAGCAGCACAGATGGCACCGTATTTCTTGCCGGCGGCAGCGTGCTTGGTCAATGTTTCTCTCACAGCAGGGTGCTCATTGAGGTTGTATGCCCCAGGAAGACCACCAGGTAGCAGCAGCATGTCGGCATCGCTGAAATCGGCATCAGCAATGGCAAGGTCGCAAATCATTTTCGTACCATGAGACAACTCTACTGCTTCTGTCTCATTAATACTCACGGTCTTAATGTCAACTCCGGCTCTCTTGAGAACGTCAACAACGGTTAATGCCTCAATATCTTCTGAGCCATTTGCTATGAATTCATAAACTTTATACATATTTTTTTAGGCTTTTATTTGTTTTATCAATTTAAAAATGTATCTTTGCAGCGGCAAAGTTAGTAAAAATATTTGAAAGTATAGCAAAATGACACAAAAAAATCGTTTCGCCATCTTTGGAAATGTTTATCAAAGGAAAAAGTCGCAGGCAATATTCAAGCTTATTGCCATATTACAGCAGTATGATGCAGAAATCTATGTGGATCGCCCCTTCTACGAGTTTATAACAGAGGGGCAACATATGGACGTAAAGGTAGATGGCATCTTTGATGGTGAAGATTTTAATGTTGACTATGCAATCTCTATGGGCGGTGATGGTACGTTGCTCAAGACTGCAGCAAGGGTGCATAGTAAGGACATACCAATTATTGGCGTTAATATCGGAAGGCTTGGTTTCCTGGCAGACGTCGCGCCTTCAGAGATAGAAACGGCGATATCGGATATATATGCAGGTAACTATCGTGTGGACGAGCATTCAGTCATCAAAATAGAAACTTCCGACGAGGTAAAACTGGAAAGCGGACCATTTGCCCTCAACGATATTGCTATTCTGAAGAGGGATAATGCGTCAATGATATCAGTCAGAGCCAGTATCAATGGTGAATATGTCACAACATATCAGGCAGATGGACTCATTGTTACAACACCAACAGGCTCTACCGCATATAATCTTTCTAATGGCGGGCCGATTATAGCTCCCGGCACAGGTACGCTGTGTCTCACGGCAGTAGCCCCTCACAGTCTGAATATCCGCCCGATTGTTGTGCCTGATACTTCTGTAATATCCTTAAAAGTTGAGAGCCGAAGCCATTCTGTCCTTGTTGCCGTTGACGGAAAATCAACAAGTCTGCATGATGGTACGGAGGTTCGAATATCAAAAGCAAAACACACCGTTCGCATAATTCGTTTCTCGGACCGTAAGTATTATTCTACGTTGCGTGAGAAAATGATGTGGGGACTTGACCAAAGATGAGAATACCACGCCCAAATACTACGTACAGTATAGGTCGGATATTGCACTGGATATGGGATTCCTCCAGAGATAACCGGCTTCAGGCAATGCTGAATACCGCTATCGGACTACTGGATGTGGCTTTGGCGCTCTTATCGGTATGGACAGTGCAGCGAGCTATAGATATCGCCTCACATCATATAGATGGTGATGTTATTATGGCAGTTGTGTGGATGGCATTGGTGATAGCAGGTACCTTTGTACTTGACTTTTGTTCGACATGGGTGAAGAATTATTATGGCGTCCGCGCACAAAACCGTATGCAGCGACGTATGTTGGGACATATACTGCATTCGGAGTTTCAGGGAAGGAATTCGATGCATAGCGGTGATGTGATAAATCGCCTGGAATCTGATGTGAACACCGTAGTTAATTTCGTGGCAGAGACGATTCCTAATGCAGTATCGGTATTTTGCCTTTTTGTTGGTGCTTTCGTTTATCTTTATTCTCTGGACAACAGGCTGGCTATTGTAATTGTCATAATGTTCCCTCTCTTTTTGTTGGTGAGCAAGATTTATGTCGGTCGCATGCGTGAATTATCACGTGACGTCCGCAACTCTGACAGTATGGTGCAGAGCCTGTTGCAGGAGTCTGTGCAAAATCGTATTCTTGTAAAAACTCTAGAAGGGGAGGATACTATTATAGAAAAACTTACGACCCAGCATGATGCCCTGCATCGTAAGGTGATACGTCGTACAAAGTTTTCTGTTTTTTCAAGTATGTTGGTGAGCATCGGATTTGCATCCGGATACATCGTTGCTTTTACGTGGGGAGCATTGCGACTGGCAGCAGGAACACTGACGTATGGCGGAATGTCGGCTTTCTTGCAATTGGTAAATAGGGTGCAACGCCCCGCCAGAGCACTAACTAATCTTGCACCACAGTTCGTTTCAGTTTTTACTGCGGCTGAGCGATTGATGATTCTTGAAGATGTGCCATTGGAGAAACAAGGTAAGCAGATTCCACTCGCTGGGCCTTGCGGTATAGCTGTCCGTAATGTGACGTATGCTTACCCTGAAACTCCTGACAAGGTTATAGTCCGTAATCTTTCATTTGACTTCAAACCTGGTACCTGTACAGCCGTTATTGGTGAAACAGGTGCAGGAAAAACGACATTGATACGCATGATATTGGCATTGCTCAAACCTGTTGAAGGAAGTGTTAATATATATAATGTAGAGAAAGATATACCTGTTTCTCCACAAACGCGTTGTAACATTATATATGTTCCACAAGGCAATACGATGATGTCTGGCACTATACGTGAAAATCTGCAGATGGGAAATGTTGATGCAACAGATGCTGAAATGTTAGAAGCCCTTGATACTGCATGTGCAAATTTTGTTCGTTCCCTTCCTGACGGATTGGATACGTCGTTTTCAGAACAGGGCGGGGGACTTAGTGAAGGCCAGGCACAGCGCATATGTATCGCAAGAGCACTGTTGCGCCATTGTCCGCTGATGATTTTGGATGAGGCCACTAGCGCTTTGGATAATGAAACAGAAAAAAAACTTCTCAACAATCTTCTCACAGATAAGTCGCGGACAATCATTTTTATAACACATCGACAAGTGGTGCTCGAATACTGTGATGAATCTCTGCACTTGGAGCGAAAAAGAGATGATGTAGTATAAAAATGTATAGAATATAAACAAGCAATAATAGGCTATAACCTAAAAAATGACAATTATGAACAAGAAAGTTCTTTTACTTACGCTATTTGCAGTAGTGACACTTTTTCCTTCAGCCTATGCGCAGAAGGAACAAAATGAGATGGTGGCATATTTATTTACCTATTTCAATGGTAATAGTCCTAAACAAGAACAAATATGTTACGCCTTGAGTGATGATGGATATAATTATACTCCGCTCAACGATGGCGAGCCGGTTATAAAAAGTGATACGATTGCATTTACACAGTGCGTTCGAGACCCACACATACTCAGATGTGAGGATGGAAAAACTTTTTATATGGTAGTTACTGATATGCGTTCTGAATTAGGATGGTCAAGTAATAGGGGAATGGTATTACTTAAATCAACAGACCTGATTAATTGGGAACACCATGCTATAAATTTCCCAACTCGTTATACGAAAACATGGAATAATGTAATACGTGTGTGGGCTCCAGAGACTATATATGATCATCGTGCAAAAAAATATATGGTATTTTATTCGCTTCGTACGAGTGATAGCGACTCATATGATAAAATCTACTACCAATACGCAAATAAAGATTTTACAGACCTAGAAGGAGAACCAAAGTGGCTATTTGATGCCGGAAATGCTACCATAGATGGGGATATAGTTTATAATGATGTTGACAAATTATATCATCTTTTCTATAAACAGGAATCAGGAAGAGGCATTTATCAGGCTGTTGCGAAAAAACTGACTGATAAGTGGGAAATGCTGGACGGAAATGTTGAGCAAACAAAAGAATCAGTGGAAGGCGTGGGCGTCTGCAAAACAATTGATGGAAAATCATGGATAGTTATGTATGACTGTTATGGAAATGGACACTATCAATTTTGCCGTTCAGAAGATCTGAAGACTTTCCACTTTGTGCAAAATACTGCTACAAAGGGAATATTTACTCCCCGGCATGGTACAATTATACCTATAACACGCGCTGAAAAAGAGCGTTTATTAAAGAAATATGGGAAATAAATAGAGACTTTTTCAATTTTAGGGTAGGCAAGTGACGTTTTACTGTCATTTGCCTATTTCGTTTTTCATTTTCCTTGATTTCAATCAACGAAAAGCGGAAAAATGAATTATTTTTTCCATTTTTTTCATTTAAAATTTGGTCAGTTGCGAAAAAAATCATA
>ERZ842401.771-NODE-771-length-47251-cov-7.632511_pt1 | contig 47251 bp, 43 predicted proteins | sample MGYA00521270_ERZ842401 | MGnify/ENA primary metagenome ERZ842401 (study PRJEB31892, sample SAMEA3878208) | bioreactor metagenome | biome: Moose rumen | place: Sweden | collected 2011-10 | study: EMG produced TPA metagenomics assembly of the PRJEB12797 data set... | reverse complement strand
GCATTATTTTGCACTTTATTTTGAGGTTGCAAAACTAAAGGAAGGGACAAAATCCTAGTAACCCCGAACAAGGCGAAGACGCAGTGTGGGGTATAAGTGGCCTCCCGCGACAACAGCGTGTCGGAGACACGCAACTACTTTAACACCAATACCTTACCCAATCGGTTCGGGTCTTGCTGGTTGTTCCAGACGTACAAAATCTCTATGGTGTTGTTGACAATCGCATACACAATGGTGACCTTTTTTATATGAAGCATCCGCTGGGCTTCATCAAGCCACATTATCTTATATGCCATACCGATCGCGGATGCTTGAGAACACCTCCTCGTTGGTGTGGAAGGTGGCTTCACCGGCCTCAATCTTGTCAATGCGCTCGTGAAGAGCCGTCTTCATCTCTTCGTAGGTGTGAACGTTAGGAGAAACTCGGCCAGCTGCTACAGGGGTGTCGTCAGACATCATATCATCAACCCACTTTTGCAACAGTTCACCGAACTTTTCTCTGTCAACATTTGGATAACGCTGCGCTAACACATTCTCATCCACTGTAATATTATATGTGCACATTTTTCGTTCGTTTTTTTGTTTTGTTTCAGTTTGCAAAAATAGTAATTATTTTTAATCTGGACAGATGGACACTGAAAAACTTCACTCCCGCGCATGGCCCACCCCGCACTGCAAGTGTAGGGCTATAAAAAAACGACATCTTCCCACTTTTATTAAACGGAATTTTATATTTTTGTGCTGTTTTATAAAATACTGTTTAATAAAATCAATTTATAGATAATTCGACCATTGACCTTTGAACATCGAACCCTAACCTTCAACAACCCATAACCATTAAGAAATGACCTGCTACACCTTCGACAACACCTTGGACGGCCTTCTCACCGCAGTTTTCGAGGCCTTTGAGCTGCACGAACGGCCGGAAGCGCTGTTGTCGGCCGGCGACCCCGTGCCGCTCTTCTGCGACGATTTGCATCAAGTGCCAACCGACGAGGAGAAGGCCCGCCGCGTGTGGAAGGGGTTGGAGAAACGGTTGTCGAAGGAGGCTATGAAAATGCTGATGGCCAGCTGGTTGTCGGAGCTTCCCGAACTCAATAATGCGCTGTTCCACTACATCTGCAAAGTATTTCGGCAGCCGGAAGGAGGCGAGAGCATCGAGCGTAACTTCGCCGACCCGGATGTGCTGGCCGTGACCAACATCGCCCGCAAAGTGATGCACGAGCAGTTGCGTATGAAACAGTTCATCCGTTTCCAGAAGGCCAAGGACGGCACCTACCTGGCCGTCATCTCGCCCGACCACAACGTGCTGCCGCTCATCACCGACCATTTCGCCGACCGCTTCAACGACCAGCCGTGGCTCATCTATGATGCTAAGCGGCACTACGGGTATTACTACGACGGAAGCGGCCAGCCTGTGCGCATCACCTTCGCCGACGAGTCCGCCGTGGCCTTCAACCTTGCCAACGGCCAGCTGAATGATGACGAGCTAAGCGACGAAGACCAACTCTTGCAGGAAATGTGGCGCACCTACTTCAAGGCCATCTGCATCAAGGAGCGGATGAACCCCCGCAAGCAACTCCAGGATATGCCGAGAAGGTACTGGAGGTACCTGACAGAAAAACAGACAGATAATAGATGATAGATAATAATTGTTCCTTAAGCAACCCGCAGGGGCAAAAGCTTGGTAGAAAATAATTTGGAAGAACCGCAAAAGGTCGGATAATAATGGGAAACATCGCTAAAGATGGTTTTCAACCATAAACCAAAAAGCCACAGCAGACGCAATGATAACCAGTAACACTACGATGGAAATCAACCGGGACGGCCATTTTCTTTTCCTTGCCAAGTCTATTTCTTCTCTGGGCACTCGAGCTGCTTCGCCATCGGGGCCAAATGCCGCGGCCACCCTGCGGGAATATATATCGTCATATTCTCTCCGTATCGGGCATCCTTTTTGCTTCAGGAACTTCAGCAAAAACATCAATCGTTTGCTGCGTATCGGCAAGAACACTCCTAACCACCCATAACATACATTCTTGATATATCTTTGATGAGATTTGGTACTTCGAGCAAGAACATACTCCAACGCTTCGTAACCCCTTGAACTCTTATAGTCAACGTGAGCAATATCCTCATATCGGATCATCACTTTGCGCTTGAAAGGACGTAACGGAAAGAGCACCACAATCTCATCTTCATATAAATAGTTACGTTGCAAGAACAATACCCATATCAAAACAAACAATCCTGCATAGGTAGTGTAAAAGAAAGCATTATTCCATTCATACTTTAAGAGGCCTATTCCAATATACACATACCCGAACATAAACAGTCCGAAAACGCTAATCGTCAAAAGCAGTAAAGCTTCAATATTCCACAAACTCTTATGCAAACATTCTCCGCGCATAGGGTGAATACGATTTTTAGGAGCGCTTGATATCTTAAGCAAGTAAATCAACCACCTCTTCTTTTAACACCGGCAGTAGCTTGTTAATTTGCATCTCCATAAATCAGATATTTTGTTCTATTTAGTTCGTTAATGAAATAGGGATTTGTTAGCGAATATTCCGTCAAAAGATCCACATCTCTTTTGATTTCATCTTGCAGAGCAATTTGAAGGTCCAACAACAATTCCCCTCGTTCCATAGGATCCATATTCAGATCAAAATTCACCAGAAAATCAACATCACTGGCAGGATTAAACTTGTCGGTAAGCACAGAACCAAACAAATAGGCGTTCTTCACCTTATGTTTTGCTAAAATCCCTATGATATTGGGGAGATGTGTGTAGAATTGATCGTTGATTTTCATTGTTGAATATTTTTTGCAAAAATACGTTTTTTCCTGACTTCGTCACAAAAAAATCTTTAAATTTATAATCTGTGTCATTCTTGCCCTAAAAACCATAAGTAGGCCCACTTTCAATGCCGTGTCTTTGGTCGGTTTTATTCGCATACGTGACGAGATCACAGGAGACTTCAACTCCATTAAGAGAGCCTCTGCCTGTGGATTGAAGTATTTGTTGTCCTCCCACCAATTCCCCCATTTTTTCAGGAGTCAATGAATATTTCGGACTGTTTAAAGATTCTAATTTTTTCATATTTTTTTGACTTTAATAATGATACATAAATCCCCTTCCCCGCGGGGCGTGCCACATTTTTCAAGTACGTTTCGGGCCTGCCATCCGAAACGGGAAAGTTGTATCTTTGCCGCTGGATTTCCTGTGCCATTGCGTGACAAACATCACAATATATGCGACCTGAGGTGCTTGATGGCAGGGAACATCGCTAATGGTTCCTTAAACATCAATGCGATGCCCCTGCATGGGCACCTTTATTTTCCCACTCCGCCACTGGTCAATTGCACGCCATAGCGGAGCGTTACCCAAGGAAGTTGTTCTTCCCTAACCGTTGCAGGTCAGAGGCGTCTTTTTCTATGTACATTATCTTTTTCATGTTTCTCCTTTCCGTTCAACCGCAAGGATGCGGTTGCTCCTAATTGTTTGAGTACGCCGCTGTTTCGCTGAAGAACAGTCCAGTAAAGGTGAACTGCAGCGTGGTGACACCTCTGCCAGCTGTTCAAACGAGATATGCACGCCGATGGTGTGGAAGCCGATGCTCTCGGCGGCGGTGCTGATGCCGAGCATACTCACCCCCTCCCGCCCGATGAAGCTCTTCTGCCGGAGCGTCTCCAACGAGTAGTGCTTGCCATAGTGCTTGGCCACCATCCGCAGGCAGGTGGGGCCGCAGTCCATGGCATCGAGCTGCTTGTAAAACGGGAAATTCCGACTCATTATTCGTCATCCAACAATCATAATTAAATATTCCTCCAATCCATTCTTTCTGTTCAGATTCCTCATGCAGTGATAGTTAGGCAAGATGTCAGCTTTGAGAGCGCAGGTACATTTTTTGATAAAACAGCGGTTATCGGTACACCAGTGATGGAACTCAAAATTTTTGCGTATAAACTCATTTTTTAAAGCGGACAAGTTCATACCCTTCCTTGCCTTTCTTTAATTGCCAGCCCATATTTAGTTTTATTGAGAATCCTGATTTTTCTCCGTTCATTCTTTTCATGCTTTTAGATGGGAGAATTAAAACGAGTCTGTCGGCTATCAAGCAGCCGTGTTCAGAATAAATACTGCCGAAATCTCCGTTTAATTTTATGACTGAATAATAGTTTCCTAATTCATCCAGTCCCAATACACACGCAGGATTAAACCCTAACTGATAATTGTCCGTGCGAACATAGAGGACACTTCTTCTTCGGAATGCCTGAGTAACTTTGTCAAAAACCAGATTTCGAGTAGTCTCAAGAGAATCGGCTATTTGCGTTACACGGAGGTATGATTCGGTATGCTTTAGAGCCGTCGTGTCTATCGATTCTGAAAAGTCAATATCGTACAATTCGCTTGTTATTTCGCCCATGTTCATCGAGGGAGACACATGATTTCTCCAAGAAGGATTAACATCGTTAAGATATGCATACAGGGCTCCCATATAATACCCATATTGACGAGACAGACTGGTCTTTGACAACAAATTCTCTACATCTAAACAAAGCTGTTTCGAGACTTTCAGGGAGTCGCGGAGACAAAGATGATACTGGGTGTATAATGCGAGACCTTCCTGAAATTCAAATCTACATTCATCTTTGATTCTTTCAGGGAAAAGGCTCCACCGCCACTTCCTAAATCCAATCGCTCTCTTGACATGTGAATGCTGATCTCCGACAGAACAATTCATGGACTTAGCAAGCTCTATCAATTCGCATAAAACCAAAGTCCTGCCCATTCTCGTGTCAACATGCGCATTGTTATAAACCACTTCCCCCATATCGAAGTGATTATTCTGAAATCTATGGAACAATTCATGAATGAACACCTGAATCATAACACTGTCGGATAGAGAAAACAGTGGAACAAGAGCCACTTCCGTATTCTTGAACCGAATGGCAGAACCAGCCACTAATACAGAAGTATCCAAAATCCCGCAATATAGTGAATCCACTTTAATTGAAAAAGGCAATAGTTTAGGTTCATTGGTAAATGTAAACCTATCAGAGTCTCTGACAAGCAAAACTGGTCCCCAAAGATTCTCGCCCCAAAGTTCTCCCCCATCCGACTCGCAAATACGATGTGCGTCAGTAAACAATCTCAAAGCTTTTTCACACAACAAAGAATCAGGAGTTTGTGCCTTGACAATCGATGTCAAGACACACGTACTCACAATCAATAATATTAGTATTCGATTAAAACTCAACATTTTTAAGCCGTTTTAGAGCTCCTGCTTTATAGTATGGACACATTGTTTCGGGATGTTTAAGAATATTCCCTTCTGGTGCATATGTGTTTGCAGCACATCCACCTGCACATATATATTTAAGATTACATTCGCGGCAGGTTGCTTTATATTCGACATCATTGGATACTCGTAACATTGTTGTAGTCTGGGAATTGTATATTTCTTCCAACGTCTGTGTCAAAAAATTACCTTAGCGAAAATCAGCATGCGTACAGCAGCAAAGCCGCGAGCAGTGTCAATGTCAATACTTTTTTCATTGCGCTTTGATTTTGATTTTAATTCGTTGTTTTTTCAACGGCAAAAATACAATCTGTTTAAATACCATCAATCCCCTCATCCCACGAATGTGAACCCCTCGCAACTAAAATATGAACCCTAATCCCTTTAGGGGGTGGTAATATACTAATACATAATGTATTATATATTTTATAATCCCCTCGCTTCGTTCGTTTTCATGAGGGAATAAGCGGTTTTGTGTGCGAGGGGTTGCATAATTTTGGCTTCTTTTATCGAAAAAATGGATATCTTTGCCGTCATTTTCAATAATAGAATCGATATGAAACGCAAGAAAACCGCTTTGACTATTCTGCTGAATGTTCTGTTCTGCGGCGTGATGCTTTGGCTTTTTGCCCGCAACTCTTATCTGCGCCCTTTTTCAGGCAGCTATTTCAAGGAAATACTCGCTGGTTCACTGTTGTTAGGGTCATTGTACGCCAATTACTTTCTGTTGTATCCTAAAATCCATCACAACAGTCCGCTTATTTACTGGTTGGCGATAGTGATCTTGGCAGTGGTTATGGGAATTGTAGATCTGGTCATTGCATACAATGGCATTGTGTCGTGTAACGCCCAAGTAATCCAATATATCGGTCACTTCAGTTTCTTCTCAATAATGCTGTTTTTTATCATCGGGCGTAATCTTGCCATGAATTTCTTCCCTTTTTTGCTCAGGGAAAGGAAGCATTTCCAACAGTCCTTGGAGAAAGAGGTCAAGGTCGTTTACCAAACAGTCCGAATGTTTGACGTCACGGGCAAGAAGGACAAGAAGAACAAGTTGTATCTGGTCAGCATTGACGACATCTTCTATTGCTATCAGCAGCGAAACAGCACCGATGTCTATATGGTGCAGAATATATGCTATTCCCGGCTTGGATCCATGAAGCATCTTGAACAACTGCTTGGAAATAAAGATTTCATCCGTATCACAACCAATGTGTTGGTGCCGTTCCGTTACATCCAAGAGTGTAAAGACAATATGGTGATTATGAAAAAAATGTCTTGGGAAAAAGAACCCACTATTTTCCACTTGGAACCCAAGACTCAGAAGGAGATTTCAAAAAGGGTGATAGAGGGTGTTCGGAGATACAAAGGAGAAGTCGCGGCTGGGGAAATAATCCCCCAAAAACCAATCCGCCGAAAAGTCAAGCGTAAACCGGCAAAACCTTCGGATGAGAAAACCCAAAAAGTGCTTTCTTACATAGAAAGCCACCCGAATTGCAACTCAAAAGGGATTATTGATGGAACAAATATCCCGTTGAGTAGTGTTGAACGTTGCATTTCCGTACTCAAAAAGCAAGGACTCATCGAACACTCTGGCAGCAAAAGAAATGGCGGTTACGATGTGGTCAAGCCAAAACAGGAAATAGAAGGTACAGAAATTATACAAAAGGAGGGGGCTGTTGCCGAAGAAAAGACTGTTAAAAAGGATCAAGCCAAGGAAACTGTCATCTAAAGTATAGGTCTCTTGCAATTTCATGTCAATCCCTCATTACTCATTCCTAATTCCTAATTTTCAACTCCCCATTTCCAACTGATTTCTTACCAATTCGAAGTACTCCCCGCGCAAGGGGTCAGTTGCTCGTGTGTACCCACTTCCACGATGCGCCCGTGGTTGAGCACCACAAGAAACAAAAAAAAGACCGTCCGCGGAAAGGCAGACGGTCATAGAGGTGCTCATATTGAACGCGGCGGGGAAAACAAGTCTCCCGATGTGGTTGTGACAAGATTCTCACACCGCAGGCAAATGATGCATTATCATATATTATTTATAGTAAAATTTTTCAGTATGTTTTATCTGCTGCCCCAAAGCTTCAGAAATCCAAGTGCGTTCGACAGGATATTTGCCATCATAGGTGTATTCAAAGTCTTTGTTCGTGACGGTCTCCATCCCCATAATCTGAAGTGCTACGCTCTCTCCGATGATGTTATTGGCGGAATAGAGCATATCCTTTGACCTAAGGGAAGCGTCGGAGTAAAGCCCGTTGAAAGGATTGATTTTATCGTCGTATTTCCAAGTGGTTTTCATCGCCGAAACACCATTTGACAGAACATCCATTTGCGTGACATTGTCACCTTCCCAAGTGAGTCTGTACGTTGTGGTGGCTTTGGCTTCAGAAGGTTTGATCTGGTCGGCCACTTCCGTTGGGAGGATGAATCTAAGTACGTTGAATTTGTCAAGGGATTTTGATTCGACGGGAGCCAGCGTGATTTCCACCACATGATCATCCACTTTCTTGAACGTATAAACGTCCACATCGTCGGAACCTTCCTCCTGACGGGAGATCTTAACGAGGTCTTTGCCATCGTATGTGAACACATAATTGTAAACAAAATCAACGAAATTGACCCGTATCGATTCAACACGCTTGTCGGAAGTGTATTTGAACGTTGACTCATTAATTAAATCACCACCGCCTGTCTTGATTGTAATATTAGACAGCAGCTTTCCGTTCCAAGCCCAGTCCTCTATTTCGGAGACACCTTCTGAAGAAGAACGTTCAATTCTTACAATCTTCTTTTTAGGAAGATATTGACCCTCCTTGTGGCAGGAGGAAAACAACAATACACTGACCATCAGTGCGACAAACAATATTACTTTCTTTTTCATAATTTGAATTTTAATTTATATTAGATTTGTAAATTACAAGTCGGCATAATAACAAGAATTTGTAAAGATAGTAAAAACAGGAAGGTGACAATTGTGAGAGACATATACAACTTTTGTCATTGGCGTAGGAGATGGTGCGCTGCAGACAGGGGGATGGAAGGGTATAAAAATGGGAGCAGGTACATTTCCCCACTCCCATTATTAATTATCAATTCTTCATTCTTAATTCTCAAGCTCCGCCTTAATGGCCTCGTTGATGAGTTTCACGAAATCGTTGAGCGGCATCGTACCGTCGTTGAGATTGCCGTGGCGGCGCACGCTGACGGTGCCGTCCTTCTCCTCATTCTCACCCACGATGAGCATATAGGGGATCTTGGCGGTTTCGGCGTCGCGGATCTTACGGCCGGTCTTCTCGCTGCGCTCGTCAATGTAGCAGCGGATGTCCTGCTCGTCCAAAGCGGCGCGCACCTTCTGCGCGTAGTCCATATACTTCTCGCTGATGGGCAGGATGACGACCTGGTCGGAGGTGAGCCACAACGGGAAGTTGCCGCCGGTGTGCTCCAACAACACTGCCACGAAACGCTCCATAGAGCCGAACGGAGCGCGGTGGATCATCACCGGACGCTTCTTCTGGCCGTCAGCATCGGTGTATTCCAGACCGAAACGCTCGGGCAGGTTGTAATCGACTTGGACCGTACCCAGCTGCCACTCGCGGCCGATGGCGTCCTTCACCATAAAGTCGAGTTTCGGGCCGTAGAAGGCGGCCTCGCCCTCCACCTCAATGGTGTTGAGGCCCTTTTCGGCAGCTGCCTCGATGATAGCGCGCTGTGCCTTCTCCCAGTTCTCGTCGGTGCCGATGTACTTCTCCTTGTTGTTCGGGTCGCGCAAGGAAACTTGAGCCTTATAGTTCTCGAACTTCAAAGTCTTGAAGATGTAGAGGATGATGTCGATGACCTTGCAGAACTCCTCCTTGATCTGGTCGGAGGTGCAGAAGAGGTGGGCATCGTCCTGCGTAAAGCCACGGACTCTCGTCAGGCCGTGCAACTCACCGCTCTGCTCGTAGCGATAGACGGTGCCGAACTCCGCGAGACGGAGGGGCAGCTCTTTGTAGGAGCGCGGACGTGCAGCGTAAATCTGACAGTGGTGCGGGCAGTTCATCGGCTTAAGGAAGAACTCTTCGCCCTCTTGCGGTGTGGTGATGGGACGGAAGGAGTCCGCACCATATTTGGCATAGTGACCAGAGGTCTTATAGAGGTTTACATTACCGATATGCGGAGTGATAACCTGCAGATAACCATATCTTTTCTGAACTTTGCGGAGGAATTGCTCGAGGCGGTCGCGGAGGGCGGCACCCTTCGGCAGCCACAACGGCAGACCCTGTCCCACGAGCGGGGAGAAGGTGAACAGTTCCATCTCACGTCCCAGCTTGCGGTGGTCGCGCTTGGCGGCTTCTTCAAGGAGAGCCAAGTACTCGTCAAGTTCCTTCTTCTTCGGGAAGGTGACGGCGTAAATACGGGTCAGCTGTTTGCGCTTCTCGTCACCGCGCCAGTAGGCACCGGCCGTCTTGAGCAGCTTGATGGCCTTGATGGCGGAGGTGTCGTGCAAGTGCGGACCACGACAGAGGTCGGTGAAGGGACCGCTCTCATAGAAGGAGATATGTCCGTCCTCCAGACCGTCGATGAGTTCCAGCTTGTACTCGTCGCCTTTCTTGGTGAAATAGTCGAGAGCCTCGGCCTTGGACACCTCGCGGCGCACGAACTGGATCTTCTGGGAGGCCAACTCCTTCATCTTCTCTTCGATTTTCGGAAAATCGTCAGAAGAGATGTTATAGTCCATGAAATCGATGTCGTAGTAGAAGCCGGTCTCGATATGGGGGCCGATGCCGAACTTCACGCCCGGGTACAGCGACTCGATGGCGGCGGCCATCAAGTGGGCGGAACTATGCCAGAAGGTGTCCTTGCCTTCGCGGTCGTTCCAGGTGTAGAGGGTGAGGGTGGCATCCTCGTTGATGGGTTTGTCGAGTTCAACCAGTTGGTCGTTCACTTTGGCCACCAAGACGTTGCGGGCCAAGCCTTCGCTGATGGCGAGTGCCACCTGATAGGGGGTGGAACCCTTTTCCATCTGCTTAATAGAGCCGTCAGGCAATGTTATATTAATCATAATATCAGTATGTTATAGTAAAAATGGGGTTGCCTTGAAAAGGCGTGCAAATATATAAAAAAAGTAAACGGTTAGGGCAGCTTAGAGGTAAGTCTATAGTTTCCACTGCCGAAGGTTTTCACTTCATAGCCTTTTGAGGTGGGTAGCCACACTTCGGCTTCCGTGTTTGCCGGGATGTGTATATTCCATTCCAGCCGTCCTCTGTTGTGTCGCCAGCTGCTGGTGATGTCTCCGGAAACCGACTGGTAGGTGCAGGTCACCCGGTTCAATCCATCGACAGGGTAGGGCTTGAGTTGTATTTTGCGGTATCCCGGCTCCAGGGCACGGATGCCGGCCAGGTATTCGTACTCCCAAAGGATCAAATCGCCGAGCAGCATCACGTGGTTGCCCGAATTCATATAAGGGGCGGCGGTGTTGCCGTTCCAGAGTTCCCAGATGGTGGTGGCGCCGTTGCGAACCATATAGCCCCAGCTCGGGTAAGTGTCGCTGCTGGCAATCTTGAAGGCGAGGTCGCCGCGCCCGTGGTCCGTGAGGGTGCGCATCAGTTGCTGGATGCCCACCACTCCGGTGGAGACGTGCCCCCCGAACTCGTTCATCGTCTTGTCTATGATGTTGGCAAACACCTTGTCCTCCATATCTTTCGGCACCATACCGAAGGCTAACGGCAAAATGTTGGCAGTGACGGTGTTGTTGTCGTAGCGTCCGGTCTTTTGGTCAAGATATTTGTCATTGTACGCTTTTGTGATGTAGGCGATGTCTGCTTGAAACATAGCGACATCTGTAGTTTTTCCCAACAATCCTGCAAAATAAGCCATTTTTCCTGCCAGATAGCAATAGAACGGGGTGGAGATGACGGGCGCTTGCGTCATACGGGATGGGTCCTTGGCGTGTACAAGGTCGAGTGACTCGGGCGGCATACACCAGTCGCCGTAGCAGTCGCGGGTGAGGATGCCATCCACCAGGTAGCTGCGTTTCATATAGAGCATCCAGCGCTTCATAGCCTCGTAATGCAGGCGGATAGGCTCGATGTCGCCGTAGCGGGTGTAGAGCATATCGGCCACGGTGATGAGCGCCCCGGGCCAGGTCATATTGTCGGTGTAGCGCCGCCAGTAGTTCGGCCACACGTCCGACAGCGAACCGCTGTACCATTGGCTGTCCTCGCCGTCGATGAGCCATTTGCTATAAAGGCGGTGGTTGTTGAAGATGTACGACTCGCCGTAGTTGCCCGTGGTGCGGTCGCCGGTCCAGCCCATACGCTCGTCGCGCTGCGGACAGTCGGTGGGCATACTGCGGTAATTGCCGCGGATGCCCCAGTAGGCGTTATGGTACACGGCATTGAGAATCTCGTTGGAGGTCTCGAAATGCCCGGTCACGGCCATTTCATCGTAAAGCACCAGACCCTCAAAATCGCTGAGGCTGGGTTTTCCACGCAATCCGGTGATTTCCACATAGCGGAAGCCGTGGTAGATGAAGGTGGGGTGCCAGTATTGGGCGGTGCCACGGTGGCTGGCAACATATCGGTCGGTGAAGCCGGCACCGCGCAGGTTCTCGGTGTAGAGGGTGCTGTCGGGATTGAGACTCTCGCCAAAACGCAGGGTGATGGTGTCGCCGTCATACTGTCCGCGGATGTGCATACCCAGATATCCCACCATATTCTGGCCCATATCGAGCATCCATTGGTCGCCCTTGCGGAACAATGCGACGGGCCTCACGGTGTCTTGCACCTTGAGGTTGGGGTTGGATTGCGGCATCAGGCTCCCTTCGGGCGGGTGAACGCCGAAAACGGGTATCCATTGGGAGTCGTCGTAACCTGCTGAGGTCCAGTCGCCGAGCTCGAGGCGCGCGTCGTAGGTCTCGCCATCAAACTCATTCAGGGTGCGGATGGGCCCTTGGTTGGTGATTTTCCAGCTGTCGTTGCTGACGATGCGCTCGGTGGTGCCGTCCTGGTAGGTGATTTCCAGCTGGAGGATCATTCTAGGGCGTCCGTAGTGCATCACGTGGGTCTCGCCGCCCCATTCATTCTCGCCACGGTTGTAGCGCATAGCGAAGTAGCGGCCGGCGGCAAGGATGACGCCAATGGCATTGTCGCCCTTATGCAGCTGCTGGGTCACATCAAAGGCGTTGAAATACACTCTCTTGCGATAGTCGGAGAGGGCGGGCTTGAAGATCTCTTCCGCTGCAACTTCCGTGCCGTTGAGGAAGGCGCTGTACTGGCCGAGGCCGCACACATAGAGCCGTGCCTCGCGGATGTCGTCGCGCAGGTGAAACTCCTTGCGCAAGTAACGCGCCGCGATGCGGGTCCTGCGCAACAGACTGTCGTCGTTGAACTCGTGACCGATCCATAACGCACTCCAATCTTCGGAATTTAACAGGCTGATCTCAAACGATTTGACTTCACTTTCCAATACTTCTATTATGGTTGAAGTTCCCGTATTGTTTTTTTCCTGGTTCCTATTCTCTACAGTGTATGTAACATAAGTCACGACTTTCCAATAGGCCTTGTCGCGGCTTTCCAACGGCTTGCCTTTGTAAGGAATATAGAGCATTTGGTCGGAAGAGACGGTCTTGGTGTCCCAAAGGTCGCCGATGTTGCGGCGAGCATTTTCCTTCGTGGAGGCCACAATGAGACGATAGGAGGTCTGCCGGACATTTTGGACAGAATCATTGTCGGCATATTTCCAGCTGAAGCGGGGCTGGTTCGTGGCGAGCGGCTGAGAACCATCCTGCATCTCCACGGTGGGACTGACGATGCGAACCGGTTGGGTTTGCCCGAATATCGCGGTGCACCACAAGACGGAAAGGAACAATAGTAGAGTTTTTCTCATAAAGATGTGAGTATTAGAATTTTAGTATTAAAGACGATCTTGACTTCTTGGTTTAAAATCAAAGCCTTGACGGCTGACTATAGGTACAGGTTCGAATCCCCGTAGCTGAGGAATCGGTAGTTGTGGTCGAGGGCGTGGCGGTAGATGGCACGCCATTGGTCGCCGACAAAGGCGGAGATGAGCAGCAGCAGCGTGCTTTTGGGCTGGTGGAAGTTCGTGATGATGCCCTGCACGACACAAGGCTTGTAGGTGGGGAGGATGATCAGGCGCGTGGCGGCGCGCAGCAGGTCGGTGTCTTGTTGTTCCAGATAATCGTGGATGGCTGTGAGCGACTCCTCAAGGGTGACGGCGCGCAGGGCCGGGTCGTCGTATATTTCCCATTGCTCCACCAGAAGAGGGTGGGGGCGTCCTATTTTCAATTTGGCCCCGATAATGAAGAGCGACTCCAATGTGCGAGCCACGGTGGTGCCCACGGCGATGCGCCGGCGGCCCATATTGTTCAGCAGCAGGTTGATGAGTGCCTCTGTGATGACGATTTTCTCCTCGTGCATATAGTGGTCGCCGATGGTCTCTGTAGAGACGGGCTTGAAGGTGCCGGCTCCGACGTGCAAGGTCACATACTCGGTGCGAATGCCTTTTTGATGGAGGGATTCGAACACGGCGGGGGTGAAGTGCAGTCCGGCGGTGGGGGCGGCCACGGAGCCGTCATATTTGGCGTAAACGGTTTGATAGCGTGTCTCATCGTCGGCGGTGGCGGCGCGCTTGATGTAGGGTGGGAGGGGTATCTTGCCGTAATGTTCCAGCCATTCGGCAAACGACACGTCGGGGGCGTCCCACGAGAAAGTCACCTCGAAGGAGGCGCCTTCCATATTTTCGCCGCGCGTGGCGGTGACGCGCACTTGCCGGTCGCCGATAGGCACGTCGATGAAGAGCGGGTGTTTCCAGCGCTTGGCGTTGCCCACCATACATTTCCACGTCACCGTGCCCGTCTGGGCGAAGGCCGTGGCGGGGTCGGTGGTGGGGGCGAGGGGCTCGAGGCAGAAAATCTCGATGGCCGCGCCCGTGGTGTTGTGCACCAGCAGCCGCGCGTGAATGACCTTGGAGTCGTTGAGGATGAGCAAGTCATTGGGGGTGAGTTGTTCGGCCAACTGGCTGAACTGGCTGTCTGTGATGGTCCCGTCCCTGTAAACGAGCAGTTTGGACTGGTCGCGCTGGGCGGCGGGGAAGAAGGCGATGCGCTCTTCGGGCAGCTCGTAGTTGTAGTCCTCGATTCGTATGTTTCTATCTTCTGTCATAATGGCGGCAAAAATACGAAAATTAGTGGCGAAAGGACGGAAACAATGTCCATTATAATCGGTTTTGAAAAGCTTGTTGTTGTATATGGTTGAATTACAAATAAATAAAAAACGGTTGCTTCATTTTGACAAAATGAAAAAAAATGTATTTTTGCAGCCTCGAAACGGGATATAGCGTAGTCCGGTTATCGCGCCTGCTTTGGGAGCAGGAGGTCGCCTGTTCGAATCAGGCTATCCCGACGCGGATGGTTCCGTAGCTCAACTGGATAGAGCAGCTGCCTTCTAAGCAGCAGGTTCTGCGTTCGAGTCGCAGCGGAATCACAACTGATAAACAAGCACTTATGGCATTCGTTGTAAGTGCTTTTCTTTTTGCGGTGAACTAATAGTGAACTAATGATTAGAGAGGTCGGTTATTTCGGGTCATTTTTATGGGTTTTCAACTGCTCCGTTTTTGACACGAACCATTCCGATTCGTTACACTTTTCATTTGCCTCTTATATTCAATTTCCAATATAAGAAAAGAGCCATCGTCACGACGGCTCATTTCCGGATTCGGACAAAGACAGAAACACGGTCAAACAACAATCCTCGTTCCCGAATCCTATGCTATGGAAAACAGCAGCAATGGGAAAGGTGGCGGTTTGTAAACCACACCCTTCCCGTATATGTCATTTCTATTTCACAACTCTTTCCATTTTCTAATCCTCCTTGTCAAACTCATCGGGGATCTTCCCGTCCTCGCTGTTCAGCACGTACCACACCACTTCGTCGACCAGTCTTGAATATGCCTCCTTGCGGGATTCAGAGAACAGACACGGGCTGGAATACAGATTGTCGAGAATTATTCCCCGCACGGCATCCACTTTCGGTTCTATGTCAGGGACGCATTTTTCGATAAGATCCAGGAATCTCTCATAGTACGGGTTTATCGTGCAGTCACCCTCGACATCTTCATCCCAGCATCCGCATCCGCCACAATCCGGGCAGGCGATCTCCACGGGATTGCCGTCATCATCCACACCCTCCACCGTACCCGTGCCGTGACAGGTGTCGCATATCACTTCCTCGGTCTCATAATTCACCTCGCAGGCGTTGAAGTTGCCGTTGTTGTAATATTCGTGCGTCAGCCGCCCGGCAGCACGTATCAGTTCCCCGTGCAGTGTCTCGGCACGACCGCTGGCCGGTACCAGTTCCTTCCACAATTTGTCAAACTCTTCCTGCCATGCGCCTTCGCCATCGAAATAGGTGCATCCTGTTTTTGTCTGTCTTTTCTTTGTTGCAAGTGTTTCCATAACTCTTTCCTTTTGTTGATTGTTGTTTTGAATTATGTTGCTAACTTACATTAAATAAATGAGATAGCAAAATATTTTTGGCTTTGGAACTGTTTTTTTTAGACTTTATTTTTAGACTTTTATCAAAAAAAATGCGAACACGTCATTTTTTTGCCATTTGAGGCTCTGGTTTTTGGAGCGTTTTTCGGAATGTGTCCGCATGGGTTGCTTCTTTTACTGATTTCGGAGCACTTGCCCAGGTACGACACCATAATATATTATAGAATGCCGCATCATCGGCTGATGATGTCGTATGAGTACCCAACACCGATGCCATGAAACCTGAATCCGTAGCCTAAACTGACATTATTACGCTTGTATCCGACACCAACCGTCACCCCGACATCCAGTGTGTTGTGCTTGACATCCCCGTACAGGCCAAGTCCTGCTGACAGCCTGAACTTCGGTTCCCTGACTGTTGTTTTCTCAACGATGACTTTCTCCCTGTACACCTCGTAGTCGGTGCGGATGGAAAGCAGGGCGTTCTCCTTCACCACGATGTCGGAATTGAACCGCAGGCAACTGTCGGCATATTCGTATTCATAGATCCGTTCAGTGAAGTAGTCCGTTACCAGCATTACCGTGTCCCTGACCACGAGTGTGTCTGTTACCGGCACAATCTCCCTCACGGGCACAAACTTGTTCGCATAGACTGTCTCTCTTATGGTGTCGTGAAGATAGACATACTTCGTCTCTGTTCTGACGCTACATCCGCCCGTGTCAGAAGAGCGACGGCACCCCCTGATGAACAGGAGTGCCGTCAGTATGAAAAAAGTTACTACCAATGAGACTGCAAGCGCAGTCCCTTTTCTTTCTCTGGTTGTCATGGCGCAAATTTGAAGTCGTTAAGTCTGTTCTGCCAGCCCAAGATGAATTTGCGCTGCGACGGATCCCGCTTCACGATGTTCTGGAAAAACTGCATCCTCGCCGAGAATACCTTGTCGAAGAAGTCTCTTTGGTCAACTGAGTTGAGCCTCGTGAGTGTCACAGGACCGACGACACCGTCCTCCTTGACACCGAGCAAACGTTGGGGGATTCGTATGCCCCACATGCCGCTTCCCCAAACCCAGTCGACCAATATGTTGGCCACACTCTGGTTGCGTATGGAGTCTGCACGCCATCTGTCCCAGTAAATCCTCAGGACGCGCTTTGCATCCTCCTTCGTCAGCAGGCGGATGTCGTCAATATCGATGTCTCCGTCCATGTCCTTGTCGTAGCCTACCTTCCTCCAAGTGGAGAGCGTCACTCCCATATTGGTGGGTCCTCCCTTGTCGGACGGATGGTTGGAGAATCCTCCCTCCCACTTGAATACTATCGGTGCCAACTTTTCAATGTCCGCCATTGTCGCTGGGTTTTGTTTTCGTTGTCTTCGAGCGTGCCACCTTTACATCAACAGACTTGCGTTCAGTTGCATTCTCCGCGTCAAGAAGGTTGGCCAACTTCTGTCTTAGTCCGTCGTTCTCCTCACGCAGGCGTTTCAGTTCCTGATTCTCCCGCTGGAGTTCCTCAAGCTTGCCCGTCATCAGTTCCTGTCCTTTCTTGAGTTCAGCGTTCTCCATACGCACGATGGTGAGTTCCTTTTTGACGCTCACCATTTCGGTCAGGTATTCGTTGTTCTTGGCCACCAGCAAGTTGATGGTGTCCTGCATTTCTCCGATTGCAGTGATCTTCCGTCTGCGGGAGCCGACGAGCCATCCTACAGCACCCGTCACGGGATTTATAAGATAGCCTGTCAAGGTGATCAAATCGAGGTCCATTTGCATTTCCTCCTTCCTTGTTTTGTTGTTTTGCGATTTCCTATTGTGTCGTTGCCGAAAAAGCCATAGTACTCATCCCCGAAGAGAACATACTGATTGTAATACCCGAAAGTCAAACAGATGCGGCTCATTTCATAATACACAAGTTTTTTTCATTTGATGTATGTCGTCCTTCTGTTCATGGAGACGGTCTTGTGGAACAGATGCTTACCGGTGCTCTCGAACCGCATGTAGAAACTCTCCGACATCGGGCCGACGAGAATCCTTTTCCACGCAGAATCATCGGGGTTGTTGATGGCCACCGCCAGCCTGCACTCGATTTGAGTCCGCCGATGTGCGCTGTTGCTGTTGATTGCTATCGGCCGCAGGAACGACGACATGTCGAAATCCTTGTCGGGACACGTCATGTCGTATATTCTCGAAGAGGACTTGCCTGTCTTGAAGAATTTTTCCACAGGAATATCCGCGAGATTCCATTGTTTCAGTGTCCCAACTGGAAACTCCGTGGTTCTCTCCAATGCCTCGGCAGGCATGGAAGTCCCGAATAGGTACAACCGCGTTTTCTCTGCACCGGTGGAATACTCAACCCCATGTCTCTCTACTACTGAATAGTGGCGTGGATGCGAGAATTTGCGAATGTTCTTGTTGTTTTTCCTGTGTCTGTTCTGTACGAACAGGAACACCGACAGAGCGTACTTCTGCCAGTCGCCGTCTGTGTCAATCTTATAGTAGAGCAGACCTCCCTCGGTCTTGACTTGCACTCGCGGAATGTCGATGCCGGAAACGGTCGTGCCGCCGTTTGCTTCGAGTTGTTTGAGACGTAGCCTTGTCATAGTTTCATTGATTATTCGTCACATTCTTATGCTTTCATATAGTCCACCAGCAGAGTGTCTTCAGCATCTGGAATGTACGCGCCATCGTTGAATAAGATGGAAGAAGTGGTCACATCACCGCTCGGGGCAACAACCCTATAGTCAAGCCCCTCTTTCTGGCGCACCCCATTTACATACACTCTGACGGTTCTGTCAATGACCTTGTTGGCGAGAACGAATTGTCTGTTTCTGCCATCGGCGGTTCCTGACGGCACTTCGCCGTATACGAGATTCTCCGCCAAAACGCCCTGTGCGGGAAGCGTGCCCTTGGTGACGTTGATTTGGCCGGAGGAGTCGATACTCAGGCCGCTTACATACGATCCGTTCACTGCATTCCCGTTGCTGATGGTCGGATAGACGGGCGTAAACGTGACGGTGCAGGTTTTGCTTGAGTCATTCTTCGTCAGTGTGACATTGTTGCCTTGCACGAGCATGGCCTTGAGCTTTGTCCACAGGTATGCGTCGTCGATGTTCGTCTGGACGATGGTCCAGTCCGCAGCAGTTGACGGATTGGCTCCGTCGCTTTCCGCGATGAGCATGTCGCCGCTCTCAAGGGTCACGCCAGTCGGTGCTGTGCCGCTGCCCTCAAAGACGTACACCCATCCAGCTTTTACACCCGTGCCATTAGTCGGAACGCCTGACCAGGCACCTTTGTACACCATTGCTCCCGACACACCGGCTATGCTGTTCGCAATCTTGTCGGCTATAGCCTTCTGCGACGCGGTGAGTTCCTCCGAAGTCCATGCAGGAGACTGGCTTGAGGGAATGATGAACTCCTCGGTTTTGATTTGTCCTTTTCTGATTTTTGTACTTGCCATAATTACAGTTTTTTTGATGGTTTGATAAATGGTTTGCTATTGTCTTGCCGTCACCGTGACGGCCTCGAACATTATCCTGTCTGCCGGCTTCGGGGCGGTCTCCGTGAAACGGAAAGAGCCGCTGCCCGTTTCCTCGTAGTCAAGGGAGGGATACATCCGTTGCCCGTTGAGATACAGGGCGCTGCTGCCCTGAACGTACTGCTCCGCCGTGGTGAACTCCGTGTTGGTTCCGTCCTGCCTGCCGCTGACCCCGATGACCTTCCTCTCCGCAACGCTTTCCACTTCAACAGCGGCGGCGGCCTCCAGTCCGAGGAAGGACCTGAGCTCGGCGAGTGTCACGCTGAATGCATTGCCCTTGTCCGTTCCTATCACAATCCTGTATCCGTCGCTTATCCTCGATGTTGATTTGAGGGACTTGAACGACGGCATCAGCCCGAACTCCTCCGATGTTTTCTCGCCGCTTATGACCACGCCGTTCAGACGCGGCTTGTTTGTGAGGTCGAGATAGGAAATGGAGCTTGTCCCGTTCTGGCTCTTGAGCACCCACTTCCACTCGCCGTCCACATATTCGCAGCGATAGACGTGCGTGCCGCCGACAAGGTAGCAGCTTCCCGCGATGCCCGACTGAGCCTCCGGCAGCTCGTCGCTGTCGTCCACCCATATCAGGCAACGCTCTATCCACTCGGAGAACTCCGCTCCGGTCGGGACATCGCCGTCCTCGAAATTCCTTCTTATATCGTCCTTGTTCATTCCCGTGTCAGTTGATTATGAGCCTTTCCTTCACGAAGAGCGTGTCTCCCACCACGCCAAAGCTTATCCCCTCGTTCCAGGGCTGGACAGTCAGCGTCATCGTGCCGATGATCTCGTCTGTCAGTATGTCCTTGACATACACCACATATTGCTCGGCTGCCCCTGTGAGGTTCTTGTACGAGGAGACGACTTCCACCTTCTGGCTTCCCGTGCCAGATATTCTGGAGAAAGTGAACTTCTCCAATGCACCGCTGCCCTCGTCGTCGAGATACCACTCACGGATAGTTTGGCTGTTTCCGCCGCCTGTGGGCTCGGTCTCCGCCAGTTCCAGCTCGACATCGATTCTTTCCTGTCGCTCCACGACATCTATAATCGGTGCGAAGGGCTTGTCCGCCGACCCCTCCACATGGGAGAAACGGCTTTTCTTCCTCGCCATCTCCACGCGGAGCCATGACGAGTTGTACCCGTCCACGCGCAGCGGTTCCAGCGAGGCGTTGGCGGTAAGCTCGTACTCCACGCCGTCGATGCTCTTCCTGTCGCAATGGAATATGTGGTTGAGATTCTTCACCCACCAGTCCGGCACACCCCGCCTTCCGCCGATCTCCAGCTGTATGTTTTCAAAAGGCGTGGCCGAGACCAGTTCAAGATCCCTGCGGCTGCTCTCGAACACCTCCCTGTCAACCCCGGGCACAGGATGCAGGAAGCACGCCGGCAGGCGCACGTAATAGCCCTTGGGAACGACACTGAATATGGTGTCGAACAGGTTTCCCGCCGTATGGCTGTAATGCAGCAGCTTGGTATCAGAAATATCCCCTGCATAGCGAAGCGAGTTGCTTTCGTATTCCTTGCCGCCGACAGTGACGATGAAGTGGAATATGTCCTCCTGCGCAAGAATGGCGTTGGAAGAAGCGTCCTTCACATTCTCCACCTTGCAGGAAAAGACATAGTAACCGCTTGCATAGCGGTTGTCTGTGGCGTTCTGCCCGTAGTGGCATCCGCCGTAGGTCCCCCAGCTGCACTCTCCCGTGATAGAGTGCTCGGCAACGGTGTACCGTTCCCCCTTGCGGACGACTTCCACTTTCAGGGTGTGCGCTGCTGTCCTGTACACCTTGCTCCACCTTGTCTGGAACGTGATGCAGTCCCCCTTTGCGAAGGGTTGCAGGAAGCAGTCCCTCTGCTCGTGGGCGTACGCGTCCCGATAGTTGTGGTATATTTCGGGACGGCTGAACACTATGGGGTTGGTGTATGGAAAGGACACAATCATCGCATTCTCGTTTCGAGTGCAAAAGTACTCGAACCTTGCGTCTGATTGTCACACACCGAGCTTTTGGTATGGACTGAAGATGTCGTGGACTTAAGACATCGTTAATAGTCTCAATCTGGATAATAGCTGTTCATTGTGTGAGATATTAGAAAGAATCAATTAGGATAAAACCTGCCCAAAAATAAGGATCATCATATTGGAGTTTTCCGTTTTCTGAATAATTTCGAAGAATATTTTGTGCATGTTTTAATGCTTTGTGTTTGTTAAAACAAGACAAATATTTTTCATAAAAGCTAGAAATAAATAGTTGTGTGGCATCATCATCAATATCCCATAACGACACAAGAATAGACTTGACACCCGCTTTTTTCAATGCTGTCGTAAGTCCAACAGTATAATTGGAAATGGGATTGCTATAATTTAGTCCAGATTTACATGCAGAAATAGAAACCAAATCAGTTGAATTAAGGTCTAACTTTGATATTTCCAATGCGGTCACTATCCCATCATTATTGTTTTCACTATGAATGGGATCCCTCATAGATTCTTCAGCGCCAGTTAATAAAAAACCTGACAAACATAACTCATTAGCTATTTCATTAAAGTAGCTGTAGTATTTATAGTAAATCTTAGGTATATCAAGCACATCAATATCACCCCAATAATATCCATGCGTTGCTATATGAATTATAGAATATTCATCGGACAATTTTTCAATAAAATCCTTTTCATATACGTTACCATTCAAAATAGTCACTTTTATTTCGTTTTTTTTCGCAACTGTAGAAATATTATTGACTTCGATTTGTGTACTTGCGGAAATATCATTCAACGAACCCCTTTTTCGATTTATAACAGTGTCATGAGCTTCAGAGTATCTTACACCTCCGCATAGCAAAATACTATTATTTGTCGCGTGAGTAGTTTTATTTTTGTTGAGAATTTCCCTTAGAGCAGATATTCTAACAGCTTCAAATGGCAGATTCGTATAATTTTCAATGGGCAACGTGTTCAAGGATTTTTCTGTAGTAAAATAAACAGTTTCTGTATCCGGTAATTTTTCTTCAATAGGTTTCCACAACCATTCATAGTTATTTAATTTTTTTGATTTGTCTACAGAATCCTTAGATATTGTGCAAATGTAAACTTTTTCAATCTGGTTGTTGGGCAGAATCAAAATAGCATTATATGTATATTCTCCCTTATAATCAAACAATTCTATTAAATCAACAAGCGCTTCTTTATTAGTCAAGGAATTACTTAAATCTTTCCAACCCAGGAATTTCTTATTCCAGTCGACAAGAATGTTTTTTGTGATAAGTCTTGAATCTACCGCATTTTGTGTCATCAAATTTGAAGGATTTTTCCACATTAATAAAGGAGCCATATAAAAAATGTCACTAAATCTTTTGAAGAAATCCAATCTTTCATTAGGCAAAAGAATATCAAAATTATTCTGTAACCAACATTGGATACCATCAAGACATCTGGAATAATACCATGAAGCTTTAGAATCATCTCTTTTCTTTGAATAATACATTGCCAAATCAAAGAAGTATCTTGATTGTTCAGGTGAAAATCCTTGTTTATCTTCTAATACTTTTCCCGCAGTCGCAAGATAATCTTTTGCTGCAATTGAATCTTTTGTTCCTGTTATTTTAGCTAAACCAATCAATGCGTTGAAATTTGAAGAGTCCTTTTCAATCGACTTTTCATATAGATATACAGCTTTTGCGGTATCTTGTTTAATGAGGCAATTGGTTGCGGCAATTACAAATATATTAGAGATAAAACATCTATGATTCTCTTCATTTTTTGTTTTATTATCAATCGCAATCTTAGATAGTGACGTGTCGAATTGAAGTTTTTGCTTTTCTGAGGAAATAATGTGGCTGAGGGGGACATCTCCTATTTCTTCGTTTGAAATTACTTCCGACGACATTAACTGTTGATAGTAGTAGCCTCGCAATTCATTGAGGTGTTCAGTGTCATCGGACTTTAAAAGTCTAAGTTTTATGGCTTGTTCTATTAAAGCAACTGCAGTTTTGGGGTCAGAAGTAGAATTATAGTATTTCGCCAACATCTCCAAACTTGTTACGATACTTTCAGAGTCGTAATTTTTATCATTTTTAGCGCACAATGATGCAATTCCATAATATAATGCATCATAGTATTCCTGATTTATATAACATTCCTGTGACAACAGGGTATATAATTTCGGAAGTCGCACAGAATCTTCACAATGGTATTTCAAATAATTGTAGAGTTCTTCGCGCATTACAATTTCAGCCGCTTCTCTAAAGAGGACAAGTCTTGATGATGTTTGAGCATTTGAATATAAAGATAAATAGCGGCTGTAATTATTTAGAGTGTTAAGATATGTAATACTACTATCCCCAAGAAGTCGTCTGCGTATGTCAATAGCCTCGGTTAACAGAATAATTGCTTCTTGTACGTTTTCTTCAATGAAGAACTCTTTCTCTTCATGTACATAACAATATGCTAGATTGTTCAGAATGGTTGCGTATTCGTCGTTTTCTTTTCCGTCAATACTTGCTACTAAATCTTTTTCCTGAGTCAAATAATAGATGGCTCTCTTGTAATTATGTAAATACAAACAACTTAAACTCTGAGTTTGCACTATAGATAATTTGCACAAGTTTGTATATGATAAGGTGCCGGCAATTTCAATAGCCACAGAACCATAATGTAATGATTTATCATATTGTCCCAAATAACTATATATTTGTTGTAAATAATAGGCATCTTCGAATACGAAATAATTCTCTTTACCATATTTAGACGAATCCTTTTTGAATGCTTTTTCTGCAAAAAAGATGGCCTTGTCTATATCCCCTTTTTTTTCAAACTTCAACGCCATAGACAAATTAGAGGACACTTCTTTAAAATCAAAACATTTCTCTTGCGCCGATAGATCTATTGTAGCAAACAAAAACAATATTAAATACAAAACCAAATTTATCCGCATTCTTACTATTTCAAACATGATTATAAAGAGACTCATTGATAATATTACAATTAGAACTTTTTACGAACTTTCAAAATATTATGTTACAACATCTTTTGGTTCTTTCAGCCCTTACAATATCGCCAACCATATCAATAGAGCCATAGAGTGACTGAAAAGGACAGTCCGCATGAGAATAACTCTTTCTTTAGGAACTATTTTTTCATTAACAGCGTCAAGACGCTCGCTTTCTCGCTCATGGGGTTGACGGACACGCTGTCGCTTCCCTCCGCAATGAACCCCTTGTATGTCCTGCCGTCATACTCGAACTCGAAGCATCCTGTCCTATTGCCCTCTATTGCGCCTATCATCCCTTTTCCCATCGGGGTCTCAACCTGGATGAGCATCGGGAAAAAGCACCTGTCGTCGTTCACCACGACATCCGCATTCTCCATCACGAGCTCGTCATCATTGAACGTTTCGGCCACAGGCGTGAAGGTGTGCTGCCCGTGCAGAATGCCGGACAGCAGCACCGTCTCTTTCGTGCTTACCAGCGCATCGTTCCTCTCGCAGGTGTTCAGCGTCAGCCTCCCGCCCACGTTGAAGGCGAAGCATCCGTTCAGCTCCCTTCTATGGGCCGTCAGTATCCTCTTCGGCGTGAAGTCTATGTTCCAGGCGTATTCGGGATAGGCCACTCCCTCCGTGACCATCAGCTTCCTCCTGATCTCGTAGCAGTCCATGTCCGTTACCGGCTGCTCCTCGGGGAACGGTATCTCATAGTCAGCATCAAAGGGGAACATCGACAGGAACACATCGCCGTTGCTGTCGGTCAGCACGACATAGTAGATGTCACCCGCCGACAGGTTCAGCCCGCTGATATTGGTGTATCCTTCCGCATATATCTCGTCGAAGTTGTTTTTGTACCAGACAAAGGATGTCCAAGTGTGCCCGCCGTTGGTGGCGGGGTTGTTGTTGAACACCAGTGTGTCGTCCCATCGCTGCCCCATGATGTCGATGAGCGGGAGGCTCGCGAAGTCGGGGATGTCCGAGTGCGTCCTCTCCGTGAACGAGGCCCCAATGATGAATACCTCATTGTCCTTCTCGTCGCTGTCCCTTTCGTTGGAATAGTTCTCGTAGATATAGGTCTCGATCGTTCTCGTGGAGGCGGAATACGGGCTTACAAGGTCCAGTTCCCTCCCTTCGATCTGCGTGTTCGGGGTGAGCCACCTGTAAATGCAGTTGTACTCGGTCAGGCCGTTGATGGCATCGTCCCTCGTCTCATACCCGCACTTGACGGATGTGTACAGGCGTTCCCTGTCGATGGTGAACACGACTTTCCCGACGGATTCGACCCTCTTGATCCTGCTGTCTTGGTAGTAGTTGTCATGGTGCAGCAGCCTGACGGTGTAGCGGTCGTGCGCACGGTCGTAGTCCACACCCAGCCTGTAGTTATAGACAACCATGCAGTATTGGAGGAACTTTTCAAGACTGGTCTCCAGATGCCCCTGCGGATAGCAGTGGCCAAGGTACACGCCCACACCTCTCAATCCGCTGCCGGATGTGAGCAGGTCGTCCTTTGCGGTCTCCTCGAACGCGGCCAGCTCGATGTCCACGTCATACCCTTCGCCTATCCTTTCCACCAGTTGTCTGAACACCCTTGTGGCAGGGATGGCGGACACACGCTTGTCAATGTTGATCTGCGATGCAAAACCGCAGACAACCCTGAATCGCTGGTATTTCAACGACACACTGGAGTTTGTGCCGACTGTGGCGCGATAGCGGTTGTCCCACGAGTAGCCGGTGCCGTTGCCGAACATCTCGGTGGCATCGGGGTCCCCGTAATACAGCCTTGCCAGCAGGAAGAAAGCCTTGCCGCCGGTGCAGTCGTAGTCGCTTATTGTCTTCTCCCCTGCGAAGGCGAGCGTGATTGTGCTGGTGGCCAATCCATTTGCCAGCGTCTTTATCTCCTGCACATACTGCATCTGTATGAAGTCCGCGTTGATTTCCCTCTGCAGGATGAGACTTGCGCCGTTCTGCACGTTGGCATAGTCCGTGCCGACCAAAAACAGTTCGTACCTTGTCCTGTGGCGTTGCGCGTATGTGTACAGGTTCGCTATGGTAAGCGACATCTTTGCGTCAAACTCAATGCTCATTCCCTGTATCACTCCCGACCTGACGACAAAGAAGGCATCATCCTCCGTCACCCCGTCCAAGAAGGTGTCAACGCCTGTCCAAGCATTGAAGGTCGCGTTGAGGAACCTCGGTTCCGTATCCTTGAAGAAGTCCCCGCTCACACCCTCCGCTTCCTGTATCCGCCCGCCGAGCAGAATGTAGCCGATGCAGGAACTCGCCGTGCAGGGCTGTCCCGCAATCTCACCCTCGTTCAGCATGGTTGTCGTTTCCGAAAAGGACGCGCCTGTCACGTTGCAGATGCTGTCAAGCTGTATCCTGTAGTCTTCACTCCATCTGTTCTCCAATGCCTTGAAGAAGCCGCCTTCTGAAACGGGGACGCTCACCCACGAGGATTCAATGCTTATCTGCGTCAGGTCCAGGTAACCGGTGTATTCGGTCTCGTATGTTTCCGTGAATATGTCCTTGAGGTGCTTGACGATGAGGCGTATCCTCCTGTTCACGCCGTAGGCGAAGAGCTTGTCCTTGATATATGCCGCGTCGTCCTTCACGAACCTCCAGCTCCCCGTGTAGGACTTCACCACGTTGCTGATGCCCGTTTCCCTGCCGAAGTTCACGCCGTAGCCTTTCCAGCCGTCGGGGTCGTACTTCAATGGGGTGGTTTTCCTGTCGGCGGAGTCGTAGTCCTGAAAGTAGAAAAGATATTCGGGTGTAGTCTCTGGCATAATGGCTTTCTCTATGCGTTGGTTTTCCTTTTTGTCGCTTCAATGCGTGTCGTGCTGTGGTTTTGTATGGCAATCGTCTTCTAATGCGAGAATTGGCTGTTCAGTATCCTCGTCTGGGACGCGCCCTTCACGATGTGCGAATAGACGTTCTCGCCCACGTCTATCCTCACCATCGGCCTCGACTTGATTTCGCCGAGGCTCTGCAAGACCTCCGACAAGTCAATGTCTGTCATGTTGCCCAGATTCTGCATCATTCCCTCCTCCAAGGGGATTACCTTCGAACCTATGGGCAAATTCTTGAAGAAAGTGGGCCTGTCCACGACGAAGCTCTTCTTGCCCGTGATGACGAGTTCGGGCTTGAAGCCCTCGCCCACGATGGCGCTGCCGCCCTTGTGGTAGTCCGTGCCCTCGGCGTATGCGTTGGCCTGAGCCACAGATTGTCCCGCTGCGGAGATGGCGTTCCTGGCGGAGATGAACGATGCCACGACAGCACCCACCGCCGCCGCAATCCTTATCGCGATGGTATAGGGGTCGCCTTCCGTGGCGCTGCTCACCGCCTTGGAGATGGCCACAGCCTGCTCCAGCATCACCTGCGCCATCGCCAGCGACTGCTGTATCACCACCTTCTGCTTCTCGTCCTCGACACTCTGCGCAATGGCGTTGCCTATCGCACTTATGCTGTCCCCGATGGTGAGGGCAAGTTCCTGTCTTGCCTCGCGCTGCGCCGCAAGCTGTGCCATCGTCTGTTCGTGCTGCGACTTGCGTTCCGTGGCAAGCCGCGCCTCCAACTCCAGCATTTTCGAGGTGTATTCCTCCTCGGTCATCCCGAGTTCGGCGTATGTGGCCTCCAGCTCCCTATAGCGGTCTATCTCTGCCTGTATGCCCTCGATCTTGATTCGCTGCCGTTCCTGCTGGATGTCGTAGTCGCTCATATCGCCGACTGCGGCGGTGACGGTCAGCCGGTTGTCGTCATCCTTCGTCTTGCGGCTGATGTCGGCCAGTATGTCATCGAACCCTTTCTTGCGTATGGCCTTCTCCCTCTCCATACTGTCGTAGGCCTGCTTCTCGTTCTTGGCATCCCACTTCTGCTTTATGGCAAGGTACTCGGCACTTCCTACCTCCAGATTCTCCGCCTCCTTTTCGAAGGATCTCCTGTTCTCTTCAAGTACCGCTTGGTTTCTGGTTCTCTCGTTGGCTATGAGCATTTCGGTCAGCTGCTGCTCCGAAATGCCGGTGTTTTTGATTCTCTCTTCGTTCAGGGTTATCAGCAGGGCTGCGGACTCCTTGTTCGCCGCGGCTATCCTGTCATTCCTTTTTTTAAGGTATTCCTCCTGCAGCTGGTTGCTTTCAAGCTCGTACCTGCGCTCAATGTCGGCCTTCAGTCTGGCGTTTTTCCCATACTGTTTTATGTCTTTGTCGAACTGCTCCTTGAGGTTCTTCTGTTTCAGGTCGTATATCTCCCTGTCCGTCTTCGCTTCGAGTTCGGCGATCTTCTTTGCGGTCTCCGCCGCGAACTTCGCCCGTTCCTTGTAGGCGGTTGCGCCCGCTGTCGCCGATTCCGTCTTCTTGTCGCTGCTCTTCTTGGCTTTCTCCAGTTCGGCGGAATAGGTCGCCGCGACATTTGCCGCGTCCTTGGCCTTCGCCGTGAATGTGCTTGATATTTCGTCGGCGTACTCGCGTGTGCGTCTCTTCATGTAGTCGATGGTCGCCTTCGCCTCCTGTTTCTCCTTTGCGTTGCCCGCCCTTACAAGATGCTCCGCGCTCTTCCACCTTTTCTTCTCCGCCTCGGACAATGCGTTGATGGCATCGATGGCCTCCTCGCGGGACTTCCTGTCACCCGTCACCGCCATGATCTGTTTCTCCGCCTCTATCGCGGCATTGGCGGATTCCTCCGCATACTTGTCCGCCAGCGTCTGCTGCAGTTTGCAGTTGTACCAGGCATCCGCCAGCTCATCGACTTTTTCCTTGTTATCTTTGAGCCATTCGGAAGACACTCCGAGCTGGTCTGCCACCTTCTGCACCGCGTCCTTCCACTCCTCCGTGTCCTTCTTGAGCTCCCTCATTCGAAGGATGTTGATGTCGAGCTGGTTCTTCTCCTTTGCCACGGTCTCCATTGCGGCCGCCTGTATCTCGTTGTTCTGTTTCATGATCTCGCCCCTCAGTTTCTGTTCGCGGGTGAGTTCCTTTTCCTTGGTGAGCATGTCGTGAACCAGTTTCCCGAGAGCCGCCAAAGCCGCAACTGCCGCGAGAATCCATCCTATGACGGGAATGCTCTTGATGGCTACTCCTACCGCCTTTAGCGCGCCAGCAAGGGTGAATGTGGTCGCCGTGGCGGCTGTCTCCGCAACCGCGAGGCCTCCTGTGGTCGCTATTGCCGTGGTGGTTCCTGCATTGTTGGCGGCCAGTGCCGTGGTATTGCCCTGCTGCGCTTTGGTATTGGCGACGGTTGCGGCCGTGTTGGCGGTTTCGGCAACCGTTTCCTTGGTCGTGGCCTTCACCTGCGCCTCGGTCATGGCAAGGCGCATCTTCTCCCACACCACCTTGAGCTTGCTTTTGAAGACGCTCTCCTTGGTCAGATTGTTGGCTATCTTCTGCACTGCGTTCACGCCCTGTTGCAACAGTTGCACCTTGGCGAACACGTTCATCAGCTCCTCGCTCTCCACGCCAACTGCGGCCATCGATGCTTTGACAGCGGTGTAACCCTGCACCATCGTGTCCATGCCCGTTACCAAAGCATCCACATTGGCCGTGTCGCTGGACCAGGCCTTCACCGCATCAGTGGTGTCGCCTATGATGTCCTGCAGCTTGCCGGCCTGCTGCCGCATGCGCTCTATCTCCTCCCCGGCCTCCAAGTGGGCACGCTTCAGGTTCTCCAATTGCTCGGCCTCTTTCCTGTACTCCGCGCTGGAGGTTCCGTGTATTTGCGCTGCCTGTGCCACCTTGCCGTTCTGTGCGGCGATGGCATCCCCCAGTTCGCTGAACACGAATGTCTGCGCCTGGATCTGCTCCACCATTTCCCTGAACTTCATACGCAGTCTCCCGACGCTTATCTCCGTGTCGCCGACCTTCATGCTGTAACCCGCCGTGCTTTCCTTCGCCGACTTCAGTTCCGCCGAAAGTTCGTTCATCCTCGCCTTGAGGTCTCCGCCGATGGACGCGTTGTTGCGCTCGCTTTCGGAGAGAGTTTCGTATTCAGACTTGAGGTTGGCCAGTGCCGCAGCCTTCGCCTTTAGGCTGGTTTCGTCGTTCCTCCCTTCGGTCACCATGTTCTTGAACTCCCTGCTTCCCTCCGCGATGGATTCCTTGAGTGTGGCCTCTTCTATCGTGAGGGCGTTTATCCTGTCCTTCAGCGCACCCGCGCCTTCGCCCGCCTCCTTATACTGCTCCTTGGCCTCCTTGAGTTCCTTGCCCACGTCCTGCAACTTCATCTGCTGATCGATCATCGTGTCGACGGTCTCCTGCATCTTGGTCTTCCTCTCGGACTGGGCGGTACTCTCGTCCCTCATCCTCTTGGTCGTGTCCCCGATGTACTTGGCTATGGCCGTGCATTCCCTGCCCGCCTTTTCCTCAAGGCCTATCTTCTCTTTGGTGGCTGCGTTGAGTTTCTCGGTGGCTGCCATCAGCTTGTTGTACTCCGTGCCGACTGCTTTTATGCCGCCTGCCGATTCGAGTGACCTGCGCAGCGTGTCCACCGTCTTGATGAACTCCTGCATCCTGCCGTCGCAATCGGTGATTTCCTTGAGAAGACGCTTCAGCTGCTCGAACGCGCCCTCGCTGATGATGTTATCTATGCTTTCTGCCATATTGCCTGTGTCTTTGCTGTTCGTTCTTCATTGCCCGTATGTCGTTTTTCATCTGGAGGTAGTAGGCGCAGAACTCGCCCGTCGTGATGCTGTGGTACGGGATGTTGTACTTGAAGTGCGACGACATGCAGACAAGCAGGCGGATGAAGAACATCCTGTCCTGCTTGGTGTCGTCTTTCTCTTCGCTTTCATAGAGCCGCCTTGCGTGGTCGTACTTCCTAATGGTGAGTTCACGCAGCGAGAAGATGATGGAGGCGTCCTTGGCTGGCCGCCCAGTCAGGTGTATGCCGAAGGACTTCACGATCCTTTGGGTGTCGTCGTTCATTGCACCGCCAGCAGCAAGAAGCATCGCGGCATCCAGTATCCTGACCCGTGCCAGCAGCAGAGCCATCCTCTTGAGGTTCTCATAGACGGAGCTGTCTCCGTCTAAGATTCGTGTGGCGTACTCTTCGTAATACTCGTCGAAACGCTCCCTTTCCAGCCGCTCGTCGCGCCATTTGGGAGGCTGTTCAGAGTAGAGGGATTCGTACCTGCTGTCGCACAACACGTCGATGAAGCGTGCCAGAGGCATCTCGTCAAGGTTCCTGTAGAATCTCGACCGTTGTGCCTCTTGCAGGCGTGTAGTCCTTCGCACGGCAAAAATTGAAAGTGCCGGATGCCTCCCTGTAGATGATGTAGCTGTCCCCTGTGAGCCGTCTGCACCTGTCCGCAAGCCGCCTGATGTTTTCGTATGTCTTTCTTTTTCTCGCTTCTTCATTGCAAGCCATATCTCGTATGATTTGAATCGGTGTGTTCAAAACCGCAAAGATAGGACATGAAGATGACGGAAAAACGTGGCGGACGCTTTTGGTGCATACCAAAGCGTTGGATTGTTTCCTTAGGGTGGAGTGTGCCGGAATGTTCAGAATCCAGTGATTTCCCTGACAGCCTTGAGAATCCTGTGTACCGAAAGCTTTTGGAGATTTTCAGTTGCTTCTTTGCCGATGCCGAAGATGTGTTCCCCATATCTTTCTTTCAGCCCTTCGCTTTTCGGGTCCTTGCTGTCGATGCTGATTTCATCGCCTTGCACTTCGGAGAATATGCCTTCGTGGAAAGCACCTGTGTCAAAGAGAGTAACTTTGTCTGTCGGCAATCCTTTCGATGCCTTGATACGTCGTGTGTAGGGGGAATATGTCGGGGCCAGAGGCTCGTCGTCCGCGTCCAGCCCTTTCATAAGCTGCTCGCGGTTTGCCTCTGCGATTTCAGGGGTCAGCTCCTCTGCCACCTGCCGCTTGATGTCGGGTATCCTGTCAACCGCAGCCTGTATTCTGTTCCGTGCCTCGCGTATTGTCATCTTGGTATATTTTGTAGGTCGGCAAAGATAATGCTAAGATGTTTGCAAGGTAAGGTTGACGATGGTTGGGTAAGGATTAAACGCTTCAATTATTTTTATCTTACAGCACCGAAGAGACTATCCACACGGCTTTTGAATGACATCGGTAGAACCATCAAAATCTGTTCGTCTTTAGCTTCATACGTTATTCTCATTACTTCAGAACCTGTCAGTAATGGCCAGACCCTTTCCCAAGGGAAAACGACTCGTACGATACCATCCTCAGAATTCATATAGCTCTCGACATCAGAATCGGTGGGCCGCAGGAAGACTTCTCTTTCATTGGCATCCACAAAGACGATGTTCAAATCGTTTATGACAGTATCGGAAAAGTTATAGATTTCAAACAAGCATTTCCGTTGTCCACCCATGGAGGCCAACAAAACGGTTGCGTTTCTGTCATATACTTCCTGTGAATTTCTAAAGATGTTTGTACGGGCAGCTATGATAGAATCCGTTTGTATAATTGTCCAGTCATAAGGCAAGAACAGCAATTTTGCGACATAATCATCTCCCTCTTTTATTTCAACTTTATCAAGTACAATACTTGAAATATGGCGCAAATATCCGCGCACCCAGAGATTGAAATCGAGATCGGGACAATGTCGGACAACCAATTCCAGTGTGTCTGCTGTCTCCGACAACTGGGTTTTAAGCTTAGAGACAGGTATTGACTCGTCGTCCAGCATATTGATTGTCAACATACACATGTCGTAAATACGGTTAATCCGCTGTTCGTCAAATACATAATTTAGCTCATCGGTGATCTTTTCTTTGTTTTTGTAGCTTCTGGAGGATGTTTGGCATCCGACTGTGGCAAATGCTGCCAATATCACTAAAATGGTCAGAATCATTCTTTTCATTGGAGTCACTGTTTTATTTGTTTGCATATAGGTTTAGTATATGGGGAACCGACAATATCCCCGACAATTGCTCCTAACATATTTATTGTGTGTTTTTATGCGGTATCTTATTTGTTCGCAAAACCTATGGGATTAGTATTGTCCTTAGTCGAATATCGTTGCTTGACTTGAGGAAGGACATCAGTGGCCTCAGTAATGGCTTCGCCAATTACATTGTACCCCATTTTCGCCTCCTTTATAAAATCATCAGAATTATGTACATACGCAATATAACTACAAACGACCCCATCATCATGTGAAAAGAAAGTTGTATGAGGACATTTCCCATTCACATAATTTGCCAAGATAGCTTTCCCTTCATTGCTGATGTTATTCCAGTCATCATCAATAATAGTATAATCAACAAATTCTGTTCGAAAACTTCCATTTCCAACTTCCCAGAAATGTGTCCTATATTTTCTTCCATTCATCATATAAACCAACGTGCCCTCGTCTTTTTCACAGTGGTAGCCCTCTCCTTGCATTTTCTTTATGATACTGTTTTCCAAATTCTCAACAGAATCGCTTTTGACAACACGATCGGTGTCGTATACGTATTTTTCAATCAAAAAAATAGATAGCATATAGAGAATGGCGGCAATAACATACGCCCAAAGAAAAGAAATATCAAAAACATCAGGCACTATGATGACAATAGCCATAAAAACTGCAAACGCAGCAATCTTAAACAGTGACTTTTTCATTTATTTGTTTATTATAGTGGATAATTGTGTGAATTCTTGTAAAATAATCAGTTATGAATATACTTTTGTATCCTTTCCCTGCATTCTTCAAATGTCTTCAAAAAGCTGGATCTAAGGCGATAATTCTCTTTTTGTTTCATTAATTCAGTCGTTTTTTCATATAATGATTCTTTTAAGCCCTTGTACTTACGGTAACCTTCACTTGCTCTGGGGTTTGTCTTCAAGTATTCATCTCGGGCTTTCTCTTCCAATCGGATTATGCGTTCCAAATCTGGGGCATAGTCTGTTTTGCATTGCTCTATTTTAGATTCGAGATTCTTGACTTCTTTTTCAAAGTTGTCTATTATTATCTTGTTATGTTCGAGTTCTTTGTTGATTTTCGAAACATTCGAATTTATCATCGGGGTAATATGTTTGTTCAAGTCTATCAATTCTTTGATAGACATTTTGACGACAGGAAAAAATTCACTTAACTTCCGCATATTGTCCAAGAAGAATAGGCATCCCGTGATTTTTTCGATTTTTATCGAATCAGCCCATTCCCCAGGAAAAATCCGATAAGAATTCTCGTCTGATGTTTTCCACACGAATGTACATCTCCTTTCTTCAAGTTTCGAATTATTGAAAAAAGTCTTGAGCTTTTGTGGCGAACTTTGCAGGAATTCCCTCAATTGGTTTAACATCTGACGGGTTTCTTCTATGATGAATTCATTCACGAATTTCTGTGGACTCTTTTTAATCAGATTAGACACGCAAACTACAAATTCAAAAGTCTCCTCCCAGCAGCTTTTCCTATTCGGTTCAAAACTGCGAGTGTGGTTCACAATTTGCTGCCATGAGACTGATTCGTATATTACGGCATCTAAATACGGAAGAATAGGCACATCTTTATAATAAAGATTACAATACGAGTATGAGCGTGATCCGTATCCAAAATTTGAAAGAACCTCTACGCATTCATTTTGTGATATTTGATGTTTGTAAGTGGTCCATCCTATAGTTTCGGTGGAGAACATGAGAGTGGATTTCGGGAGATTTTTTTTTGTGTTTTCATAGCATAGTGCATGAATATAACGGATACACCCTTCTGCAAAACAGTCCCGGAGTTTTTTTACCAACTTGTGAATGTCCTGTGAGACCATCTTGTTTACTTCATCATCAAACTCCTTCCGGAGATTATCCGACTGTATTGCATATACAAAATCGCTTTCTTGTAATCTATCCAACTCTTCTTTGTAGTTGTCAGGACCAAGTCTGTATTTGCCCTGAAGATTGTCGAGGGCTTTCTCTTGATTTCTTTTTAGGAAGTCTTGTTTTTTACGCTTGATGAACAATTCGTATTCTTTCTCATTTGTAAAGCCACAGGTAAAAGCCCTATATTTCTCAACGCAACAAGATACAAATCCGCCTATCTCAACACTGTGGATTGGAAAATCTTCTTGATTGAAAAGTTCAGGAGGACAAGCAAAAGTATTGAAAGTTGATCTATAGCTGTTTGGAAACAGATAGTTTATCTTATTATTATAAAGGCTGTCTTTGGAATAATACTTGTAAAATAGATTCTGTACATCTATAATTGAGTATTTGTCATCTTCCCTCATGGCTGACAATTTGTCGACTAGCTCACTTGGGTAGGGAATGGCTGTCTCCTTATATTGATAACTGCCATTTTCTTCTACTAAAACACCAATATAGTCCTTGTTTATTATTGTCTCCTGCATAATCGATTGAATTGAATGCTTTGTCGAAAAGTAAAAGATTGTGTGTTGCCAAGTTCAATTATTGTCATTGGCAGGGCAGCCGAGCAGAGGGCATTCATCGCAAGACCAGCCTTCGCCGCAACCTTTTTCGTAATCGTCGTATCCGTAATCGTCGTAGTTTTCGTAGTCATCGTTGTGATAAAAACTGACAGTTCCCGGAAATAATAATGATTTCTTTTTCATCTGTTCTAAAAATTTAATGATTATTTGTTAATATGTTTTACTCACTTGTATTTTACTGTGACATCTTTTACAAAAGAATGATCGAATTTTTCAGCTGATTGTATTTACCAGAGACATCAGTCATAGAACCGAGTTGGATAAGGAAAGACTTGTTGCCCTTGCAAACAAACAATGCTCTTGTTGGCATATTGACATATGTCCAGTCCTGTTCAAATGAATATTCAACAGCGGGGCACCCGTGCCATGTGACTGATTTCGCGCTTATACCAGAAGATATACATTCACTTTTGTATTCGTCGAGATATTCTTGTGGGCTCATGTTTGATGGCATTTCATTTATGTTCAAGTTTATAAAACTCATCTTATATGGGTCACCAAGTTCCTCTCCGACAGTGCATATATATGCATCAATCAGTTTGACACTTGCTATTCTTGCTTCCCTTATAGCCGCAATATATTCGCTGTTTCGCTGTAATTTATAGCTTCTGTCAATCGCAAATCCTGCGTTTTTGTAGTATGTATAGTCTTCACGTTGCGGCTCTGCAACTTCATCCATCTCGAGCGAATGTTCCTTTATGGATGCCAAACCTTGTTTTGACTTTTCACCGTTTTCGTGACCATCGTAAAAACTCGAGTTTGCACCATAGTTCTTGGTCGACTGAGTGTCTTCGTTCTTTTTACTTTGGTTACAACTGCACAGCATAACTGCTATTAGAGCGAAATAAATAATTCTTTTCATAATAACTGGGCTTTTGATAGTTTAATAAATTGATTGTTTCTTTTGTCTCTTAATACCAAAAAACGAAAAAGGTAAATAGCCATTGATCTATTTGTGGAAATTGCTATTATTTCAAGAATTCAAATCTGTTATATATTTCCATCGGCTCAGTTTCCTGTAAAGAATGGGTTGTGACACCCAATGTGATCCCCACACAGTCTTTCGCCCCAACATTCATCAGTTTCTTGTAAAATGTTTTCAGGGTCTTGCCATATGAGCATATGTCGTCACAAATGACTACATATTTTCCCTTGATGGCCTCTTCGTTGAAAATTAATTTGGCATCCTTTCCCGATCCTAAATTATTATGTTTTTGTGTGCCTTCCTGAGCAATAGACACATAATTAAAGCCATTCACCATTCCGCATTCTTCGCATACTGCATTACTGAAATCTCTCCATCGCAGTTCGTTGCCGCATATCGTTTTGGCAGGTACACACATAAAGACAAATTCTCGTATGCAATCCCCAAATACCATATAAAGGATTTCCACTACTTTTGGAACAAAGAATTCGACCGATATCTGGTGCATTTGCCTTGTAATATATGCTCTGTCAATCTTAAAATCCCAGATCCGTTTCCTTATTAACTCTGAGTGTTGAGGAATATTTAATGCTTTTGACGGATAATAGCAGTATATCGGGAAGCAGGGAAAGCCGTAGTCACGCGGGATGGTGTTTCTGCCTATCCTGAGACGCAGTTCGTGTATAATAAGTTCAATGTCCATTCCCGACTTCATTTCATTGTGAAAAGATTTTTGGTGATTCAACAAGTAGCAAACCGACATGATTTTTACATTTGTCCTTGATTTCTTTCAGACATTTTGACCTCAGTATTCTCAACAAGCAACGCCACACACGTGTTGTTGTCGATAGCGAAATTACATACTATAATAGCATCTTCATATGAAAAAGATACATCTGTTCGAAGAGTGATGGCTTTAGCGACATTTTCCAAGGTGTTGTCAGATATAAGCAACGAGGCCAATGTGTATCGCAACACACTTACAATCTTGTTCATTGGATATTTGTTATCCAACAAATCACATAGCTTTTTGTCAAGTTCGTACTCTTCCGACGTGCCGGACGGAAACATCTGCCGATAGACTTCGCACATGAGATTTTGTACGGCATTGTGGTCTTTGTCTGGTTTAATATCTTTAAAACGTTTCATCGTACTTTCTTTTTCGGTTGTTTATATCAGTTTAAGGATAAAAGCAAACAGTACACTGTCTTTTTATCATTTAATTCTATCGGGATCCAACCATGTCCTCTGTAATATAGCTTATGAACACATCATCACTAACAGACAAATAATGGTCATTATCGTTCCAACGACGATATACCATTTTGCACCCTCCCAAGCTCCGGAGAAAGCGGCTTTTGAATCTTCTCTCAACGATGATAATAGTTCGTTTACCATGTTTCGTGCTTCGGCACGGGCTTCATACATGTCATTTTGGACATTTATGTCGTTGACTTCGTAATCATTGTACTGATAGGATTCGTTTGTGTCAGTTGTCTCTGAATGATGACATGTCTCACTATTCTTTGTCATAGACATTACACTCCTCTCCTGAATGAATCGAATATATTCACGATCATAACGTTTCCGCTTTTCAGGATTACTCAAAATTGAATACGCTTCATTGATATCCTGCATCAAGCCAGTCGTATCATGACCTTGATTTTTGTCAGGATGCCACTTCATCGACATATGTCGATATGCGGTCTTGATTTCTTCGGGTGAAGAGTTGCTCGGAATGCCAAGTACTTGATAATAATCTATGAACATAAATTCGACATTCAATGATTGAAGTTATTCGATTTTGTCTTTATTCCATACAGCCTTGATTGCACCTATCATACCAGCCAGAGCGGCAAGGCCAATCATTCCAGGAGTCTTGGCGCCCGAACTTGTCCTTATCCCTACTATTACAGAAAAAATAATAATGAATGCCACTATGACAAGTATTGTGACAATAACTTTTGAAATCTTACTCATAATTTTAGACTTTTGGTTTATGATATATTTGGAACTTATGTGTGATATTTGATCTGACTACGCTTACCTTTCGGACCTTTGCGCTTTCATTTCCTCATAGAGCTTAGTGAATAACTCTATCAGACCGTTGGTTATATGCCCGTTTTCCTCAAACACTTTAAATGGAGATTTATGCTTAAGAATTGCGAGAAGTAACTCAAAGTTTTCTGTCACCTTTAGCTCAAATAGCAGATAGCCCATCCCATAATCTCCAGAGGTGTCGAAATCGCCATGATTACCATAGCCATATCTTTCCCAAGCGAACAATAATGCGTTCTTAAACAAAGAAATCGTAAGTATCTCTTGTTTAGCCATATATGCGCTATCAATCGCATTACCAATATCTGAGATAGCGCATTGGATATAACAGATTGTATCAAGATACTCTTTAATAACTGCAGCATTCGGCTTTTCCATTTTAATTTTAATCCTTTCCTTTGTTTATCAATACCAAAAAGGACTAAAAGGTAAATAAAAAAGTGTCTGCTAAAGAGTGCTATATTTTCTTGATTTTTTCGATTAATTTAGCAGCTTGATCTGCGATTCCCTTATCGGGATTCTCATTGACAATGTTTTCAAGTATCCGAACTGCGTCTTTACGTTTGCCGGCCTTCAAGTATGCAATGGCGCAATTCCAACCTATGATGTTGGCATAATTAGAATAATCATTATACTCTTCGGCAATTGCGATTTTATATATTCTTTCCAACTCTTTCGCTGTGTTTCTCAATTCTTTGTCTGACTTGACATTCTCAAGTAAAGGCATCAGTTCAGTTAATTCATCAGCATCCCCCCTGAGATAGAGGGATTCAGATGGAACAACAGAATAATAGTCTTTCCCTAAATCAACTGTTTCTGAATATTGGTGATATTTGAAACCGCCGAATGCGATAACACCTATAAAACAGGCAGCAATTGCGTATTTGACGAAAGTGCGTGCAAAGGCATTCTTTCGTGTTGATATGGTGTCAGTTGTCGTAACCGTGGGATGGAAATCAGAAGTGGTTGCTGCCCTGCTCTTCCTCTTGCCGTTTTCCTTTCTATACTGCGTCATGAAATCTGTAAATGATTCTTTATCCAGATGCTGTAGTTCAGAAATGATTTTTTCAGAATCTGCGCTCAGAAGAGAATCCATCTGCTTAATCATTAACGCAGTTGTAATGGCGCGTCGCTTCGACTCTTCATTTGACAAGATTTCCCTTATAAACTTCTTCTCCTCTATATCTGTCATTTGTTTTTTGAGAAAACAGACGACTCTTTCATCAAAATCCATCATTGATTTCTTGATGCCGGATAGAGCCAGGTAGTCCTCTTCGCTCATCGACTTAATTCTCTCTTTTACCTTCTGATCTTGCTCCTTATTAAGCGTGGCCATCTCCTTTATAGCAAGTGCAATGGTCTTAGCTCTGTCGAGCAATTCAGGGTCTTGTTCCATTTCCAATTTAAAACCAGCCTCCTCTTCTTTTGTCATTTGGCCCTTGAGGAAGCGTTCGACCCTTTCATCGAAATCCACGTTATTTGTCATAGAAGAAGGATTTAATTTTGTCAAACCTTTCTTTTAGCCGTCCCATACACCAACTTTTTTTGGATTTAACGGAGTCAGCACCATTAAATCCTATCAGTGATGCAATCTCAGTCATGGTGAGATTGTCGCCATAAAATGACCATAGGATTTTCTCGCAGGGGTGTGGCAAGTCTTGAACTATCTCTCGCATCATTTTCTCTTGCTCCTCATTTATGCTTTCATCAAGACCAAGAAGATAATCTATTTTCCCCATATCGTATTCGTCTCCCATCAGTGTGTCTTCACTGATATCATACTCTGGGAGTGGAATGGTCGGACGACGACGTGTGACCAGTTTAAGACCAAGATTGATACAAATCCGAGTGAAATAGGTTGACAAAGAGGCTGTCAACTTCTCCAATTTTCCGTTTTGAATATTGTTGTATAGAACAATACTTGCCTCTTGGAAAATATCTTCGGCATCATCCACGTCCATTGACAGCCTGTTCTGTAATACGACAAGCGTCTTTTTTCGTTCCTTTTCAAAAAAGAAGGACAATGCCTTGATATCCGGTATCTCAAAATTATTCTTAGTGGTCATTTGATCTTAGATATTTCTATTACCATGTCTTGATCCTGCAATGAGTTGTCTTGTCGCATTAGTTCCTGCACCTTGTACACCCATGATGCATCAACCCCTATGGCGTGTTTTGATACAACTTGGTAAATGTAATATGAGAGAGCCCCATAATAGGTACCATCCTTCTTTATCTCTGAATTATATTGAGTGCTTTTACATGCTTCAAGATACACGACGGGGGCTTTGTTTGCAGAATAGGATATGTCGTAATGCGTTTCAGATTCTCTTTTGGGCTTATAATATAGACCGTTCGGAGAAAAGCCCTGCTTTGTGCCCCGGATCACTTCATCGTAAAATCCCCTTGAAGCCTTCCCTGCGTGGCACGCGTCCACTACGACATATAGCCTGCCGGCAGGACCAACCTTAACACGAATCGCTTCCGTATATGTGTTTAGTTCATCATCTAACAGATGCTTTGCACCTTCATACACTCCTTTTTTATATTCCATTCTGGCATCTACTGGAACAATAGATTCATCCCAACCATCTGTCTCATCGTGATTAATATCCTCAAAGGGTTGCCCGTGTGTAGAAAAGTGAATATATACTACCGAACCTCTGTTGACTTTTTTTGCAAGGGACTTGAGTTGCTTCACGATATTGTCGTATGTAGCATCTGCGTCAGTCAGATGGTCCACTGAAAACCCTTGTGATTTTAGAACAGGCGATAATAATTTAACATCATTCACGCCATGAATGTCATCCCACCCGGTTTTTTGATCTACCGCATGGTAGTCTGAAATGCCTATGAGCAATGCGACTTTTTGCTGCGCAAATAGTGAGCTTCCGCTAAAAATTATTAGCACTAACAATATGAAAACGCTCAATTTTTTCATTTACGAACTACTATATTTTGAAAGTGCAAAAATACACAATAATCCGGCAACTCTTTTCTTTAAAATCAATCAAACTAATCCAATCCGTCAAGCAAGACAAATGCAGCCCAATATTTAGGATGATTGTATGGACATTTGCCGTTAACCACGTAATTTCGCAAAAAACTCTGAGCAGCATTCAACGACTGCAGTTTGCTCTCTCCTTTACAAAGATGCCGATAAAAGTGTATCATAAAAAGTGTTGTTGCTTCATCATCAATCTTCCACAAGGTCATTAACACAGATTGAGCACCGGCTTTCTTGAATGCTCGTTGTAGCCCAAGCACACCATCGCCCATGGGCGACACATCTCCTAGTCCAGTTTCGCATGCGGACAATACAACTAAATCTAAACTTGGGAAAGTCATCCTCGCAATTTCCATTCCGGTCAATATGCCATTTTCATTGGAATTATCTTGATGTGAATTGTTTAAATATGATTCGGCTCGGGACATTAGCAGCCCGTTTCTATATAGTGCGTTGTCTTCCATTCCGCTAATTAGCCTCGTATTATAGAAAACCCTATTTGCAAAATCAGACGTTTTTTTGGACATCACATCAGTTACTTTAATTGAAAAGCCGTGTGTGGCCAAGTGTATTAGATTAACATTTGAATTTGATAAATTTTTGAAGGATTCTTCTGTGCCATTGTCCCCTGTATAGGTAATATAATGGCAGTTTGCATTTTTCAACAAAAAAGCAACGGTATCTATTTCCTTTTTAGTTGCATAGCTAATGTCATTCAAGTTTCCTCGGGACATTGATGAATCTATAGATGTTATAGAATCCTTATATTCAGTATACGAGTCATATTTTAGACCTCCATATAGTACTGCTTCAGAAATACTATTATTATGTTTTGATCCTTTCCCGATAAGTTCTGCTGTTGTTGATAATCTATACATTTTATAGTTTTCCGACAATAGATGTCCTTTATCAGTGATAACGTATTCCATAGGATAATAATTAAGGATATCATAGGGGGAAAAGTATATATTTTTGACACCGGAAAGCTCTTCTGCAAGAGGTCTCCATATCTTATTAAAGAAACTGATATCAGAGAGGTCATTTAATCTAATAATAGTATCCAACTCGCTGTATCTGCACAGACGGATCAACTTAGGCTTATCGTAATGATGTTTCAGCAACACTGCATAAAAGTAATCACTTAAGGTGTCTCGGATGTTCAATGTGAATTCTATAGCGATATCATCATCATTAAGCTCCTTCTGAACATCTTTCCAACTGTTGTCAAAAAAGCCCATAATATCTCCATAATCTTTAGACAACTTAATTAGTTCTCTATTCCCATAATAAACTTCCTGTCTTAAAGAATCAATAAAAGTGTAACTGTAATCTTCTGAATGTTCTAAAGCCAAATCCAACATCATGATGTCATTTCTTAGCTGATTGTACTTATAACGAACTGTCAGATTTGACATCGAATCTATATTTGCACGTGCTGCTTTCTCACTATTAATCAAAACACCCTTTCTTAACAGGGTAGCATTGTATGCGCAAGACAAAATATCATATGTTTGAGTGTGATATGCAATCTCAAGGACTTGAGCAACCAGATAAGCCGCATTGCTATTCCATAAACAATTACGTTCATTTTCAGTCAATACTGCGAAATCTCTCTGGATTTTCGAAATCTTTGGGTAAAAGGATGCCAAAAAATATTTTTCGGCTTTTGAATAATTTCCTATACATGTATAGATGTATGATAAATTACTTATTAGTCCATAATACAAATCACTTGTCGTATCATTTTTCGCCTCCATCTCTTCCTTGGATTGCAGCAATACTCGAATTGCATCTTCAAATTTATTGACATAAGTATAGACCATTGCCAAAGAATTTAAAGCAATCACGTGTTGATGATGGTCGCTTTTGATAGCAGCCATCTTGTCAACGACTTTTTCATGCAATTCTATTGCTTTGTCATACTGCTCGTTCTTTCTGTAACAATCGCCCAAGTTACTTAACATTCGCAAATATAGGGGGTGATTTTCTCCATAGATATGATAACAATATTCACATGCGAGTTTTGCATATTTTGTTGCTTCTTCAAGTTCCCATAGTTCCAGTAAAGCAATGGATAAATTATACAGAGACGACACATACTCTTTGCTGTTTTTCCCTAAAACATTATCTATGATTGTCAAGGATTGTCTTTCAAGATCTTCACTTTTTCTATAATCACCTATTGCAAAATAATATGATGCCAATCCACTTAAGGAGTTTACATATTCCTCATTCATTTTTCCATATAATTCTTCCCTAGCTTTTAAAGCTTCAATTTCAATGTCAATTGCTTTCTGGAAATCACCCATATCTCCATAGAAAGAGGCTAAGCTATGCAGCGATCTCAAATACAAAAGATTATTTTCTCCAAGCGTTTTTTTTCGTATTGAGACCACTTGTTCTCCTATTTCTATTGCTTTGTCTGTGTATCTACCTTCTGCATAATAATTAGCCAAAGAATACAAAGAACCGATGTACTCGGACGCGGTATCTGACAATATCAGTCTTAAGTTTTCAACTTCTTGTTCCCTCAACTCTATTGCTTTAACGATATCACCAGCCTCATGGTATAAATAGCCAACATATCCAACAGACATCCAATATATATCACTGCCAATTCCTTCCTTGTCCTTGTGGTAGTCAATAATTTTCTGATAGGCGACTATGGCATCTTTCCATCGATGATGTTTCACAAGCAAATCTCTTTCCATTAGGCAGAATCCAAGATATGCCTTGGATAGTTTACCGTAAGCATTGCCAGCTTCGTCTATCAACATTTCATAATACACTAGAGCAGAATCAATGTCTCCGACAGAGTCAAATTCATTAATCTTTTCGTATAAAACATCTAATAATTTTTCGTAAACGGGTGCTATATCATATGTTACATTATCATTGGCTTGTTTCGTATTGATTATCGTTTTCCAAATGTTTAGAGCGGCATTGTTGTTTCCTAATGAATGTTCATCGACAGCTTTGAAATCCAAGGCTTGTAAGTATGCATCATCAGTATGCGAAAAATAACGACTCACAACATCTACATTTATCTCATCATATTGTAATGCTTCCTTAAACTTCTTTTCTTCTCGGAGAATAATAATCTCATAATATAAGGGTAGATTAAAAAGACCAAGAAGTTTGGGGTGATTCTTTGATATCTCAAATGAAGCAAGGAAGTTTTTTTTTGCCAGTTCAATATACCCTCTCTTCCAATTAAGTATCCCCAAGTCAAATACAATATTTGCATAATAAACATCGTATTCCGCATCCCCTGTTAGTATGTTTTTTTTACTGTTGTCAATTGCTTCTTTATAGCATTTGATTGCTCTATTTGTATCCCCTAACAAACAAAACTGATTCCCTAACGAATGAAGGCATTCCAAATAAGCAGCAGTTCGTAAATTGCCAGTCTTTTCAAATAGCTTCTTGCATTCTATAAGATGGCCTTTTATTATATCAGGATTGTCGGGTATTATATACGCATATAACCTGTGATAAGTTAGTTTTATCTCATCAGATTCCTTATTCAAGTCATTCTCGTTAATCGAGCGTATGATTTGAACAGTTCGGGAAGGATTTGAGGCAAGAACGTCATAAGCTTCCATGATCAGTGTTTCAGTCCTGCTTTGTGACAACAGCGTCACACAGGAACATACTAACACTATGCTAAATAAGATTTTCTTCATAATTAAGTCCGTTAAATCAACTAATTAGATTAGATAAAATTGCAAAAATACAAAAAGTGTCGAAATGATATCTCGACACTTTTGGTACATTAAAAAAATAGCATTTTCATTATCTTTTTGGCACATATGTTTTATTACCATTGCTGTTGTAGTAGTACTGTCCACCGCGAGGCCCTGTGTAAATTGTTCGACCACTACCATAGTTGGTTGCTTGAGGGGAATAGTCCCTTGCTGTGTAACCAGTTGAGCCGGTATATGGGTTTCTATTACCAACCGTGCTGTAATTGTCGTGATTAGTGGAGTTGCTTGTGGTTTTGTAATGTCCGCTGACATATGTTCCGTTAGACTTGTAGTATCCATTCTGATAGCGAGTCGAGCTATTCGTGGTACTATAAGTGGTACTGTAAGTACTGGGGTAGGTTGAAGTCGTTCTGTAACTTTGTGCGTTGACATTCATTACGATTGCAAAGGCGATTGCGAGGAATAAGAATAATTTTTTCATTTGATTTGTTTTTTAATTGTTTATAAATGTGAAAATAACTTGATTTGTTTCTTTACTCGTTAATACCAAAATTTCCAAAAGGTAAATGCATTTCTCAAAAAAAATTCTCTGATATAACAGATTCTCTTTTTTAAAGTGCTTCTCCATATTCGTTGTCTACATCATCACCCTTAACTAATCCTATTATTAACCATGCGAAGTATCCTATAATGGGTATGGCGAATAGAAAGACGTACCACCATCCTCCACCAAAATCATGACATCTCTTGACGTATGCGGCAAGATTTATCCACAACAAAGGAATTAGCAGTACGAAAAACGCGCCAGTTACAACATCATCATCGAATCCCGTCGCAAGTCCAACCAATATTAAGATTATGCTAGTGACTACGGCGCTGATGAGATATACACACCAATATTGTTTTCGATTGATTCTACCTTTGAATGAAAAAATATTCATGACAGATTATTATTGTTAGGATTCAATTGTTTATTTGTCTATTAATACCGACAATGACGAAAAGGTAAACAAAAACACCACAAAAAAATGTTTGCATCGTAATTGCCTATTTGTCAACATAAAAGGCGGTCGACACACGGCCGACCGCCCCCAAAAAACATTCATCCGATTTCACTGGTCGTACTTACTCAAGCTGGACGGTGTTGAGGCACTCCTTGAATGCAAGGCCGTTCTCAAATAGCACGTTCGGCGGGGCAAGCGTGATCTCGTGTCCATTGAGCTGGCTGTTGGCGATGGTGAACTTGCCGCCGTTGAGCTGCGGGGCTGTGGCGGGATTCGCGCCATTGACAAGCCAGCAGTCGGGCTCTCCAGCGATGGCAGCCATCTCGGTGGTGATGTCCGCCTCTCCGCAAACGGAGACGAAGGAGATCTCGGTGTCGGTGTCGCCTTTCACGGCAACCATCTCGACATCCTCCAGTCCATCGAGTTCGATGACGTTCAGGTCGGTGTCGATGGCCTCCTTGGCGGAGAATTCCGCAGGCACGATGAACGTGTAGTCCACCTTGGGCTCGGAAATCTCGCTGGGCTGGGTGATGTCTGCGGTGGTGCAGAAAATGGTGGTCTCGAAACCTGCCTGTCCGTTTTTGTTGGCGCATCCCCATACCTTGCCCTTGTTGTCGAAGATGAAGGCACGGCGGATGATGCCGTCGTTGAAGCTGGCCAGACGGTTGCTCAGACAGTAGTCCTGGTTGTAGGACTGCGTGAGGCCCTTGTTGCCCTCCTTGATGATGAAAGTCTGCCCGTAGCCGTTGCTCCACGTGGTCTTGTCCTCGCTTGTGGACACCGAGTCGGAGAAATAGGGCATGGGATAGAACCTGTCGGCCTTCTTCTCGGCATGGATGCCCTTCATGATCCATTCGTCGA
>ERZ842401.770-NODE-770-length-47320-cov-80.096181_pt1 | contig 47320 bp, 48 predicted proteins | sample MGYA00521270_ERZ842401 | MGnify/ENA primary metagenome ERZ842401 (study PRJEB31892, sample SAMEA3878208) | bioreactor metagenome | biome: Moose rumen | place: Sweden | collected 2011-10 | study: EMG produced TPA metagenomics assembly of the PRJEB12797 data set... | reverse complement strand
CTGAATTCAAAATCCTTAATGACAGTCGTGACAATTGACAATGATGACAACCCCAATTTCGATGTGAAAAAAATCGGGTAAAACCTTTGGTTTATAGCCAAAGATTCTTTATCTTTGCACATAGATAACTATTTACCCACGCATATGATGCGCACCTTCAAAATAGCACATAGGGCTGTGGGGGGCAGTTTCTGAAGCCCTCCGCACGTCAATCCTTCTATCATTTTTTGTGGTTGGATTCCTTTTCGCTGCTTGTGAAGCCAACGAACTAATCCTACCTACCACCAAGAACCTGGGCAATGCCTTCTACAAATACGGCATCGTCCAAATCGGCAATGTCGTCTTTAAAACCGAGTGGTCATAGAGAGGACAGGCACGCCGTGAGGTCAAAGATTGGAACTATATTTGATTTTTGCAAGCATTTACCCAAATTTTTTTTTGTTTATTTGTTTTTTCTTTGTTCTTTTATATCATGGGGTGAAAATAATACACATGGGTTTTCAGTGAGCCCATGTGCACCCTAAATGCTAAAGAATTGAAAAAATTACGCTTAACTAATTGGTTCAGAAATTTTTTTATTAACTTTGTAGCTAATAATATTTAATGAGGATATGAAAGAAGGAACAAATCTCAGCCGTCGCGACTTTCTGCGACGCTTAGGAGTAGGAGCCGGTTCGGCAATGGCGATGATGGCGCTGGAGCCACTGAGTGTGTTTGCCCGTGATAAAGAGACAGGGGCTGTGACTAACCGCATGACCTACCGCGTGCAGCATGGTACGGGCGAGCAGATATCGCTGCTCGGCTTCGGCATGATGCGATTGCCCGACGACCAGGAGAAGGTGAACCGGCTCGTCGACTATGCTATCGAGCATGGCGTGAACTACTTCGACACGGCTCCCGTCTATATGCGAGGCCAATCGGAAGTGCTGACAGGCAATGCGCTCGCTCGCTATCCCAGAGAAAAATTCCATGTGGCCACGAAGATGTCGAACATGTGGGGTGGTACCGATGTCGAGAGCGCCAAGCAGATGTACTACACGTCGATGAAGAAGCTGCGCGTAGACTATATCGACTACTACCTGCTGCATAGTATCGGAGGCGGTGGCATGGAGTCGTTCAATCGTCGTTTTATCGACAATGGACTGCTCGACTTCTTGTTGGCAGAGCGCAAAGCTGGCCGCATTCGTCACCTCGGTTTCTCATATCATGGCGATGTACGGGTGTTCGACTGGCTGTTGGACCATCAGGACGACTACCATTGGGACTTCTGCCAGATTCAGATGAACTATCTCGACTGGCGTCATGCCTCTATTCGTGGAGGTCGCAGGGTGGATGCCGATGCTGAGTATCTGTATGACAAATGCCAAAAGACGGGCGTTCAGTGTGTCATCATGGAACCACTCAGAGGTGGTGCCTTGGGCAAGGTGTCTTCGGATGTTGCGAAACAATTACAGGCACTACGACCCGATGACAGTGCGGCCCGCTGGGCTTTCCGCTGGGTAGGTTCGTATCCGAACGTTCTGACGGCTCTCAGCGGCATGAACAAGATGGAGCATCTGGTGGACAATGTCGAGACGTTCTCGCCCCTTGATCCCTGTACGGAGGCAGAGAACACACTGCTTGAGAAAATTGCTGACAAAATGGCTGTCGTGCCTACCATCCCATGCACCACTTGCGCCTACTGTATGCCGTGTCCCTACGGTGTCGATATCCCAGGCAACTTTGCCTACTACAACGAGGCCGTCAAGGATAAACTCCTCCCGTTGCCGGAACGTACTGCTGCCGACTATGCCAGCCGCAAGCAGCAGTTCGCTGAGGGCTATCACAAGGCGTTGGCCGACCCCAAGACGTGGGCGCATAGCTGTCAGGACTGTGAGGAATGCCTGTCGAAGTGTCCGCAGCAGATACGCATCCCCAACCAACTGGCTCGCATTGTAAAAACATTAAGAAAATAATTAAACCACTTTGGGCCCGCATCTCTGCGAGCCCGAAATGATATTACTAACCAAAACAAAAGAAATGAAAAAACTACTAATCTAAAACAAACGTTATGAAACAAATCTGATGAAACGCTTTTCTTTCTGATTCTGATGCAAAGTTAGGCAGTATTTCATTAGCAAACAAGAAAATCATCGAAATCTTATTCCACTTGTTGCGACAGCAACCCCTTTTCGCGACAAAGGCTAGGCAACCTGACACGTTGTGTCGCATTAGTATTTAAATGCTAAAGAATTCATGACGGGATTCCGAATTATCATCTCGTTAGAAGTACATCGTTGTCTGCAATTTATGCGTCTCGATGCCACCAATGACCTTCAAAATTGGATAGGAACTCTATTTCTGTGTACCAGGCATAATTACCCCAATCGGTTGAATCTCCAAAGAGATCTTTTTCCGAATTGTATTCAAGCCAATGTGTGGTGCGGAGAAATCCGCCTAAGTAGTGGGTATACTCCTGTTCATTGTCTGGGTCATTTCTCAAGTCAATGAGCATCTGCTCTGTCGTAATCCATTTCTTTTCTTCCATAGCTTTTTTCGACAAAGGTCGGAGATCTTTTTCGAACGAGCAAATAAATTTGATCCCGTTAAAAGGAATTATGAAACATTAGATCGGAAACGGCATTTTCTGCTATTGTTAACTGCAAATGTGACCAGATTTTAATTGAAATCACATATTAAGAGGTTATTTGCCCTTTTTTGCAGATTTTCTGCCTAAAGAGCTTTTCATTTTCAAAGTTTTTTGTATCTTTGCACTCACATGAGGCCCCCTTAATTCACACGGGGATAGTTTTCTATGTGAGCGAAACGATTAGATGAAAAGTTATGATAGTATTCATTGATACAGAGGTTAATCCGCAGACGAAGAAGGTGGCGGATTACGGAGCTGTTAGGGAGGATGGTGCCGTTTTGCACTCTCATTCCAAGGCTGACTTTGATGCCTTTGTGTCAAAGTGCGATACGATTTGCGGACATAACATCATCAATCATGACCTGAAATACACGGCTTTGAGGGGGAATCTAACGATTGTTGATACATTATTTCTTTCTCCATTACTATTTCCAAAACGACCTTATCACCATTTGGTAAAGGATGACAAGTTGCAGGTGGATGAACTGAATAATCCTGTCAATGACTCGATGAAGGCTCGTGACTTGCTGAATGACGAAGTTGCTGCATGGAATCAATTGTCACCCGACAGACAGGAAATCTACTACCAACTACTGCATGATACAGATCAGTTTGGAGGGTTCTTCAAATATGTCAATTATACCTTGCCCAAGCAACAGTCTTTCTTGAGTAGGCTCTTGGGAACGCAAACCGATTGGGGGCAATTGATTTTAAAAGAATTTGAGGGAAAAGTATGCAGCCATGCTGATTTCAACACATTGGTGAGACAATATCCTATAGAACTGGCATATAGTCTTGCTGTGATAGGTGCTGATGACATCTTCTCAATTACTCCTGCTTGGGTGATACGGAATTACCCTCAGGTAGTGAATGTAATGAATTTGTTGTGTAATACGTCATGCGGTTATTGTGATTATTGCCATAGTCGGTTGGATTCACATAGTGGATTGAAGGAATTCTTTGGCTATAATGAGTTTCGCACCTTTGATGATGTTCCTATGCAGCAGCAAGCGGTAGAGTCTGCCATTCGAGGAGAATCGCTGCTCACCATATTCCCGACGGGTGGCGGTAAGAGTCTTACCTTCCAACTGCCTGCTTTGATGGCAGGACGAAACACCCATGGATTGACAGTAGTCATTTCACCACTACAGTCGCTCATGAAAGACCAAGTAGATAATCTGGCAGCAAAAGGTATTAGCGAGGCTGTCACAATTAATGGGCTGCTTGATCCGATTGAACGCGCAACAGCAATTCAACAAGTCGCTGACGGTATGGCGAATCTGCTCTACATTGCTCCAGAAATGCTGCGTAGTAAGACTATTGAAAGATTGCTATTGAGTCGCAATGTGGTGCGGTTTGTTATTGACGAGGCCCATTGTTTCTCAGCTTGGGGACATGATTTCCGTGTGGACTATTTGTATATAGGTGACTTCATTCGTCAGCTACAAGAAAATAAGCATCTCGATCAACCAATAGCTGTTTCGTGTTTTACGGCAACAGCAAAACAGAAGGTTATCAGCGATATTTGCGACTACTTCAGGGCAAAGCTTGGTTTGAAACTGAAGGTTTTTGCAGCCAATGCAGAAAGAAAGAATCTTCGCTATTCTGTTCTTCATGCTGATACTGCAGACGAAAAATACAACCTGTTACGCTCCCTGATACTTGGCCACAACTGTCCTTCGATTGTATATGTATCACGCACTCGACGTACTCGTGAATTGGCACAGCATTTGGTCAGCGATGGTATACGAGCTTTGCCATTCAATGGCAAGATGGAGGCTGCTGAAAAGGTAAAGAACCAGAACGCTTTCATGAGTGGAGAGGCACAGGTTATTGTAGCTACGTCTGCTTTTGGCATGGGCGTTGACAAGAAAGATGTAGGTTTGGTAGTGCACTATAACATCAGCGATTCATTGGAGAACTATGTGCAGGAGGCTGGTCGTGCAGGGCGAGACCCAGAGATGCAGGCTGAATGTTATGTACTTTATGCTGATAGTGACCTCGATAAGCATTTCATACTCCTCAATCAGACAAAGCTCAGTATTAGTGAGATTCAGCAAGTTTGGAAAGCCATCAAAGACCTAACAGCTAAACGAGACAAAGTAAGTTGCTCGCCATTAGACATTGCTCGTCAGGCTGGATGGGGTGAAGACGTGGAAGACATAGAGACGCGTGTGAAGGCTGCCATTGCTGCTCTTGAGGATGCAGGATTCATACAACGGGGCAGCAATTCCCCACACGTGTTTGCAACAGGTATTGCAGTAAAGAATATGGATGAGGCACGTCTCAAACTGACGGTATCGCCCCTCTTTGATGAACAATCGCGAGAGGAAGCAGCTCGTATCATAAAGTCGCTGATTAGTGCTCGTGCTACTGCAGAAGGACGGGGAGCTGAAGCTGAGAGTCGTGTTGATTATCTGGCAGATATCCTTGGGATGAACAAGGCAACTGTAATCAGGAACATTAACCTAATGCGACAGGAAGGTTTGCTAGCAGATAGTCGCGACATGCAAGCATGGATATCCAAGAGCACTTCGCTGCGTAATCTTGACATCATACTGAAGTTGGAACAATTCCTCTTACAACGAATTGCAGGGGAAGCACAAAGGATTAACTATAAAGAACTAAATGAGGAGGCTCAAAAAGCCGGCCTTACATATTCAAATGTAAAGCGCCTAAGAATGCTGTTCCACTTCTTGTCGTTGAAGGGATATGTCCATAAGCATGAACATGGCTTCAGCGATAGTGTGAGTGTTCGTCTGCAAGCTTCAAAGGATGTTACGATGTCTCGTTTTGAACGACGAATGGATATTTGCCGGTTTATTGTTGATACGCTTAATGTCAATAGAGACCCAAGTAAAGACATGACTCTTGTGAACTTCTCCATCGTAGAACTGCTGCAACAGTTTATAAGTAGCAGACAAGAGACTATGTTTGCGGAGCAGGAGAAGCCAACGATTGCGGACATTGAGGAAGCATTGCTCTATCTCACCAAGACGGAATTAATGAAAATTGAAGGTGGCTTCATTGTCATCTATAACACCATGCAGATTGGTCGTATTGCAGACCGTCGCACACGATACGGCAAGGAGCAATACCGCCTGTTAGATGAATTTTACAAGCAACGCATACGCCAGATTCATATTGTGGGTGAATATGCCAATCTGATGGTACGCGACTATGATGCAGCACTACGTTTCGTGACCGACTACTTCACCCTCGATTTCCGTAAGTTCATCAATCAGTACTTTAAGGAAGAACGACGAGCGCAGATTGACAAGAATATCACACCAGCCAAATACAACAAACTCTTTGGAGAACTCTCCAATCGTCAGTGTGAAATTATTGACGATAAAGAGTCGAAATATATCGTTGTGGCAGCAGGACCTGGAAGTGGTAAAACGAGAGTATTGGTACATAAACTCGCTTCATTGCTGTTGCTTGAGGATGTTAAGCATGAACAACTTTTAATGTTGACATTCTCCAGAGCTGCTGCTACAGAATTCAAGAAACGGCTCATTGAATTGGTTGGCAATGCAGCTCACTATGTAGACATCAAGACATTCCACTCTTATAGTTTTGATTTGATAGGTAAACAAGGTAGTCTTGATGAGGCAAAAGATGTAGTTCGACGGGCTGCCGAAATGATTGAAAACGGAGAGGTTGAACAATCGAAAATAGCTAAAAGTGTGCTAGTTATTGACGAAGCACAGGATATGGGAGCTGACGATTTCAAGCTGGTTCAGGCTTTGATGCATCAAAACGAAGAGATGCGTGTTATTGCGGTGGGTGATGATGACCAGAATATCTATGCTTTCCGCGGATCTGATTCCAAATACATGCAATCGCTTGTAACTGAAGAGAAAGCCAAATTGTACGAAATGACGGATAACTATCGATCTTCGAAGGCAGTGGTTGATTGTGCCAACCGCTTTGTGAAGCGCTTATCAGGTCGTATAAAGCATACTCTTATACAATCGGCAACGGGCGAAGAAGGTAAAGTGATGACGTTGAAATCATTACTTGATGCAGAAATAAAAGTCCAAGGAAGCACAGCAATCCTTACACGTACCAATGAAGAGACAATGCAAGTAGCCTACGAATTGGAGCAACGTGGTTTACATGCTACAGTCGCACAATCAATGGGAGGCTTCCGGTTTGGCAATCTTGCTGAGGTGCGATTCTTCCTAAAACAACTTGGCAAGGATGAAATATCGATATCAAAAGAAAAGTGGCAGGAGGCAAAACGACGAACACTTGATACATACGCATTGAGTACATGCCTAAATGTAATGAAGCATTTCTTTACTGATTTCGAAGCTACTCGCCAAGTTTATTATCGTAGTGATTTGCGAGAATATATTTTCGAATCGAATATAGAAGACTTCATCGCAGCTGATAATCAGTCAGTATTTGTGAGTACCATCCACAAAGCAAAAGGACGCGAATTCGATACCGTTTATCTTTTGTCGCCAATACCTGACGGGAGAGACATCAATGATATGCGCGCATATTATGTGGGCCTTACTCGTGCAAAGCGAAATCTTTATCTTGTACCGAATCCCCCTGCTGAGTATTCGTCAATATCGATAGCATTGAACATGCATGATGTTATCCTCAATTTCTTCAAGGGTCGCAAAGATATAGTCCTTCGACTCAGAAGTGGGGACAGCCTCCAATACCAAGATGGTTACTTACTCAATAAGCAAGGAGTCAACATCATTGCGCTGTCAGCATCTGGAAAAGACAAGTTGAAGGTGTGGACAGATAAAGACTATGAAGTAACCAACGCTAAGGTGAGCTATACTTTGGCTTGGCGACCTCAAGGCTCAGAAACAGAATATGCTGTTTGTCTGGCGAATATAATGCTTTCGAAGAGAGATGAAAAGACCCAATTGAATATAGTTGTATAAAATAAGACGTTATATGGAATCACTGTTCATAACAAACTATTCAGAGCAGACATTTTTGGACAAAATCAAGCAAGGTCTAAGAACGTGCCAGTCAGGGAATGGTCATCTGTGTGCCCGAAGGCAATTGTGATGACCCAACTCGTCTGCCAGAGTTCTATGATGGCACATATCAATATTTAAAATCTCTTGGGTTTATAGAATTATAAAAAAGTAGCGAGTTCTAAGATGGAAAAAGCTCCTGTAAAACATAATAGGCTACGTCGAATGGTGAAGCATGACTATACTTCATCATGTATCTATCTTATTACGGTGACGACGGCAGGCCGCAAACGTGTTTTAGGGACGCTTGTGGGTGAAAGTCCAGACACGGCAGAAATAGAATCTACGACCTTGGGAAAATATGTAACAGAATCATTTCGAAAGTTAGCTGCGGAAACGACAAAAAAGACTGGTTGTCGTGTTCAGGTGCTTCATTATCAGATAATGCCAGATCATTTCCATGGTATACTATATGTCCGCGAAACGCTCCCAAAGGATTATTCATTAGGGAAGATAATTGCAGCATGGAAGAGCGAGTGTACACATGCATTGTGGAATGACACTTCGTGTTGTGCTCGGTACTTTAGTTCTGAGAAGCCTTCGCTTTTTTCAAGTGGATTTAATGACCGCATTTTATTTCGCAAAGGACAACTGCAAACATGGATAAAGTATCTTGACGACAACCCACGTCGACTTTGGCTCAAAATGCATTTTCCTAATCGTCTGCGCAAAGTTTATTATTTCAAGGCAGGGGAGGAGGGACATCAATATACTGCAGTCGGAAACACGTTTTTAGTTACTTTCCCAGAACGTCTTCAAGTGCGCTGTCATCGCAATCTAACAGAGCTACAAATACAAGAAGAGGTGACAAATTATCTTACAGAAGCACGGCGGGGAACGGTATTGGTTTCACCCTTTATCTCGACAGCAGAGAAAGCGGTGTTTGATGCGTGTTACAAAGAAAAATTACCTATGATACATATCGTTAATCGAGGGTTGGATGGACAATTCGTTTATCCGTCTGGTAGAGATTTGACGGGGTGCTCGGAAGGCTTTATGTTGGTGTTGGCTCCTTATGCTGATTATAGTTCAGAAACGGCCGCTGCTCGTATTACTAGGACCCAATGTCTTAACTTGAATAGCTTTGCTGCAGACTTGGCTAACGTCACACTAAAGTGTAACGAACGGAACGAATAATGATGAAACAGATAGAAGTAGTAGCTGCGATTATTCATGATGATAAAGGTCGTATCTTCGCTACACAGCGGGGATACGGAGATTATAAGGATGGATGGGAGTTTCCTGGAGGTAAGATTGAGGCTGGGGAAACGCCTGAAGAAGCTTTGAAGCGTGAGATTTGGGAGGAACTTGAAACGAGGATTGTCATTGAGCGTCTGGTACAGACAGTAGAGTATGACTATCCGAATTTTCATCTTAAAATGCATTGCTTCTGGTGCCGTATTGAGAGCGGTTCGCTTACATTAAAGGAACACGAAGCCGCACGCTGGCTCTCACCAAATGAGTTGGACAGCGTGGAATGGCTACCAGCTGATTTGGAAGTGGTAGAGAGAATAAAGGAATTGAAGTGAAATTACACAAAAAGAACCGTCGCTTTTGTGTAACTGGGAGTGTGAGCTGACGCCGAAGAAGCGGGAAGAGACGCTGGAGTCAATCGCATTCACGCTGAACCACATCTGGCTGCAGGACAGGGGATGTAAGACGGAAGATGCAAGACGGAAGATGTGGCCTCAACAGGAGGAAGATCCACAAATGCCTATGGCTGCAGAAGAATGAATATCCAAAGAACCCTTGGGTGGAAAGATGTAAGATGTTAGAGGGAAGAGGGAAAAGGGAAAAGAGGGTGGGTTTCTACTCCTAAAAAAACACAGAGGGTACCTGTGTGCATGTGAAAGAATATTTTTCTTCCAAAATATTTGGAGATTTGGAATAAATATGTTACTTTTGCAATATGAACGAAGATATAAGAGAAACGATTCACTCTGAAGAATATGACGAATACTATGCCGGTCTTGACGAAAAGACAAAGGCGAAGTATGACTACGTAGAGATGATTATCAAGACTCAATACGTGGTGAACAAGAAGTTCGTCAAGAACCTTGAGGATACGGAATTCTATGAGGCGCGAGTATCTGTTGGTAGCAATGAGTACCGCACAATCATTTTCGCAATTGAGACGTCTTCGTTCATGGAGAGTAAACGTGTCCTCTTCTTGAACTCATTTCTGAAGAAGAGCACAAAGCAATATAGGGGTGAAATAGAAATTGCCCGTCGAATCTTAAAAAAATATATTTAGGAGGACAAGGATATGATTAAGCTTGATGAAAAGAAATTGGCCCAACTGAAAACAGGGTCGCAGCATTTTGATGAGAAGTATGGTCCTGCAGGCTCACCCAGTCGTGTGGAGTTCGAGGCCAAGGCCAAGGCTTGGTATTACGCCGAGTTGTTGCGCGATGAGCGTAAACGCCAGAAGTTGACTCAGCAACAATTGGGGGAGCGTATAGGTAAGAAGCGTGAATATATCTCTTCGCTTGAGCAAGGACAGACGGATATGCAACTCAGCACCTTTATGCTTATTGCTAATGCCTTAGGATTGAGATTCTCTTTGGTTGTTGGGTAGCAAACATAGAGGGTATCTCTCTCTGTGTGTCCGTGATTTTTTATAGAATGTTGTTGGACTAAATGATGTAAGATGTTAGAGGGAAGATGATTGATGTGTGATTGGGGGCGTATACGATAGAAACGCTTGTCTCTATCGAAGATGCACTTGATGCTCCCGTCATAGAGGTCTATAATTCACCTACTTACCCGGCCTACGAGTTTGGACCAATGACGGCAGCGGAAACATAGAATTATAAGGAGATATGGCTATTCAATTGACATACAGGCGGACAAGGAGATTGTCGATGCGCATCGTAAGAAACGGTGATGTGCATGTGTCTGCCCCTTTCGGTATGTCGAGTAGAGAGATAGAGGCGTTTATCAATGAGCATCAGGAATGGATCGTTGAAGCCAGGAAGAAGACGGCTGAGCGCCAGAATCAGCGGGCTGCATTCTTCAGTCAGTTGCCGTTAACCACAAAGGCCCAAAAAGCAGAGGCGGCAGAAAGGATTGGAGCTTTGGTCGAGCCCATGATAGAACGGTATGCAAAGGTGATGGGGGTAAGTCCCACCGCTGTCCGTTACAAACCCATGATATCGCGTTGGGGCATGTGTAATGTGAAGGAACGCAGCATCTGCTATTCCACCTACCTGTTGTTATTGCCAGATTGGTGTGTAGAACATGTGGTGGTTCATGAGCTTTGTCATTTATTGGAGCCAAGCCATAACGCCCGTTTCCATGCGTTGATGGACAAATACTATCCGCAATGGAAAGAAGCGCGAAGGGAAACGCGCAAAATGAGCAAATAATCTCTCTATTATTTGTGGGAAACAAAGATTTTTGCTATTTTTGCAAGACAATAGCAAAAGAATATGAAACCAAAGGAACTGAGAAACGAGCGTCTGGCTGAGACGCTGATCAAGAATCTGAAACGTCGTCACATCGAGGGCTTCTATTGCGCTACGGGCGATGACGCAGTGAAAAAGGTATCGGAACTGATAGCTGACGGCAGCAGCGTGACATGGGGCGGCACAATGACGGTACGCGACCTGGGGATTCCCGACGCCCTGAAGCGCAGGGGCACGCTGGAGGTGCTGGACCGCGACCTGGTGGAGACTCCGGAGGAGAAGCAGGCCATGTATCTGAGGGCTTTCTCGGCGGATGTGTATCTGACGAGTGCGAATGCGATCTCGGAGGATGGCGTCATCGTGAACATCGATGGCAATGGTAACCGGGTGGCTGCTATCACGTGGGGTCCGAAGAAGGTCATCTTCGTGATAGGACTGAACAAGGTGGCTCAGAACGTGGAGGCTGCGCTGGCAAGGGCCAGAAGCACGGCATCGCCCATCAATGCGGCACGTTTTGACATCAAGACGCCTTGTCAGACGGACGGCACGTGTCATAACTGCAATTCGGCGGAATCAATCTGTAACTACGTGCACTTCCTGAGAAACTCGCCCAGAGAGCGCCATGTCGTCGTGCTGGTAGGTGAGGAATTGGGATATTGAGCAATCCGGAGAAATAAAAGAGAAAGAGTAACCTCTCGAGGGGGCTACTCTTTCTTTTTTGCGGAGAGTGAGGGATTCAAACCCCCGATACCCGAAAGGGGTATACCGGATTTCGAGTCCAGCGCGATCGATCACTCTGCCAACTCTCCATTAGCGGATGCAAAGGTAGTGATATTTTTCGAAATAGCAAAACTATTAGAGATATTTTTTTTGTTCGCTGAATTTTTGGATTTTCACTCACTTATTCGTACCTTTGCATCATGAATCATACAAGAGAAGAAAAAATGGCGGCATTCGGACGGATGCTTGACGTGCTGGACGAGCTGAGGGTGAAGTGCCCTTGGGACAAGAAACAGACGAACGAGAGCCTGAGGCCGAACACGATAGAAGAGACGTATGAGTTGTGTGACGCGCTAATCAGAGACGATGCACACGACATCATGAAGGAGCTGGGCGACGTGCTGTTGCATGTGGCTTTCTATGCGAGGATAGGTGAGGAGAAAGGTCAGTTTGACATGGCCGACGTATGTAATGCGCTGACAGACAAGCTGATATTCCGCCACCCGCACATCTATGGCGAACAGAAGGCCGACACCGAGGAACAGGTGCTGGACAACTGGGAGAAGATCAAACAGCGCGAGAAGGACGGCAACAAGACGGTGCTGGCGGGAGTGCCCAGCGCGCTGCCATCGCTCATCAAGGCGTATCGCATACAGGACAAGGCGCGCCACGTGGGCTTCGACTGGGAGAAGCGCGAGGACGTGTGGGCCAAGGTGCGTGAAGAGCTGGACGAGCTGGAGGCTGAGTTGGCCCGCGACGACCATGACGCCTCGGAGCAGGAGTTAGGCGACTTCCTGTTTGCCACCATCAATGCAGCCCGTCTGTATAAACTGAATCCGGACAATGCGCTGGAGATGACGAACAAGAAATTCATCGAGCGCTTCAACTATATCGAGAAGCGTAGCCGCGAGCTGCAGAAGCCGATGACGGAGATGACGCTGGAGGAGATGGATGAGCTGTGGAACGAAGCAAAGAAACAACATATATAATAAAAGGTATGAAGAAACTAAGTGTAATCATGGTGGTAGCAGTGGCCGTATGGATGATGGCCAGCTGTGGAGGAAAGACAAATCAGGTGCCTTTTGACAATGGCGACTCTGCCGAGATAGCCAATGCCGACCCGACGATTTATGGCGTGTGTGGCGAGATCACAGATGAGAACAAGCTGCAGCTGCTGACGGATACCGGCGACACACTGCTGTTGGACATGACGCCAGCTAAAGCGGAGGAAAAAATATTCGGCGGACTGGAGGCTGGCGACCGTATGGCTGTCGTTCCGACTAGGGACCTGAAGACGGCTATCATGGTGATTAACCAGTCGACGCTGCTGGGCAACTGGGTAATGCCGAATCCTATCGACGGCAGCGACGAGGTGGGTATCACGATTAAGGAGGGTGGTATCGCTGAGAGCATAGACCAGTCGAGTATCAATTACAAGACATGGCGACTGGTGCGTGGCCAGCTGGAAATCGTATTGGTGCACGACGGTGGCAGCGGCGAGGACGAGACCTACATCTACGACATCACGAAGCTGACGAAGGACTCGCTGACCTACCAGGATTCAGAGGACGTCTATGAATACAGCCGCCAGAAGCCCCGCGAGAAATATGGCGAGGACGTGGTGCTGGAGAAATCGGCTTTGGAAGACTTCCAGATGTAAACGAGCGCGTGGAGCCATTCAGAGTTCACATATTGGGCTGTGGCAGTGCGCTACCTACGTTGCGTCATTTCCCTTCGTCGCAGGTCGTCGAGGTGAGAGGAAAACTCTTCCTGGTCGACTGCGGCGAAGGTACTCAGATACAGCTGCGACGTTCGAGGCTGCGATTTACGAAGATTAGTGCTGTCTTCATCTCACACCCGCATGGTGACCACTGCTTCGGACTGATAGGCATGCTGAGCACCTTCGGACTGCTGGGCAGGACGGCCAGACTGACAGTATATGCCACCAGCGAACTGATAGACATGACGCGCAGGCAGATGGATGTGTTCTGTCGCGACATGGACTACGAAGTGGACTTCAGAGAGGTGGACACGACGCAGCAACAGATCATCTACGAAGACCGCTCGCTGACGGTGGAGACGATTCCGCTGGACCATCGGGTGAAGTGCTGCGGATACTTGTTCCGCGAGAAACCCACACGCAACAATCCTGACTTGAAACGCGCCTACGCCTATTGCAGCGATACGCGCTATCTGCCCACACTGCATGAGAGACTGGAGGGGGTGACGACGCTCTATCACGAGAGTACCTATGGCGAGGACAACCACCTGAAGGCGGAGAAATACTACCATTCGACGGCTCGTGAGGCTGCTCTGGTGGCTCGCGATGCAGGGGTCGGGCAGCTGCTTTTGGGACACTACTCGTCGCGATATGAGGACGAAACGGTGTTGCTCAGGGAGGCTCAAGAAGTGTTCGCCAACAGCCATCTGACAGACGAATCGAGTGTTTTTGACGTCTGAAGAGCAATTTTCTCCAGAAAAATTTGGTGGAATGGAACAAACTTCGTATATTTGCACCGAATAATATAGTTATGCGTATGACGAAAAGACTACTTATCTTCATTTTCGCTGCTTCACTGATGATGGCTCCGGCACAGATGCTGAGGGCTGCTGACGTATCGTATGAGATGGCGCAGGACATCAATGACGAGGTGACGATAACGGTCAATGGCCAGACGGTGACCATCTGCGGCGCTCAGGGTGAGACGCTGGAGGTAATATCGCTGACAGGTCGTAAAGTCATGAGCGTAAGAATAGATTCGCCAGCACAGCGAATCGAATTGGGAGTTCCCAAGGGGGTATACATTCTGAAGGTAGGAAAGGTAGTCAGAAAGGTATCCCTGAAATAACAAAAAAAATAATCAGATTTTTGACGGACAGACACGGCTGAGGGCACAACGCTCGCAGTGGGGTCGGCGTGAGGTGCAGACATATCGTCCGTGCAACAGGAGCCAATGGTGGGCGCGGGGAATATCGTCGGAGGGGATATGCCGCACGAGTTCGCACTCTACCTTATAAGGTGTGTCGGCTGTCTTGGACACCAGTCCCAGGCGATGGCTGACACGAAAGACGTGTGTATCGACAGCCATCGTAGACTTGCCAAAGGCTACGCTCTGAATGACATTAGCCGTCTTGCGACCTACACCAGGCAAGTCGAGCAGCTGGTTCATGTCGGCAGGAACCTCGCCCTGATGCTGCTCAACGAGCATGCGTGACATCTTGGACAGATGGTCGGCTTTGGCATTAGGATAGGAAACGCTACGGATATACTCCAGGATCTCGTCGACATCGGCTTCAGCCATCGTCTTGGCGTCAGGGAAGCGGCGGAAGAGCTCAGGGGTGACCTGATTGATGCGCTTGTCGGTGCACTGGGCACTCAGAATGACGGCTACCAGGAGTTGGAAAACACTGCCGAACTCAAGCTCCGTCTGTACCTCGGGCATCTCCTGACGGAAAAAATCCAGGATATATGCGTAGCGTTCCTTTTTCGTCATATCGCAGTATTAGTCGAGCTGCTCAGCAACGAAGGCAGCCAGCGACTCGCCACGTAATCCGAGACGCAGAATCTTGCCTTGCTGGTTGACGACGATGGTATGAGGGATGCTGGTGACGCTGAACTTACGGGCAGCAGCATTGTCCCAACCCTGTAGGTCGCTCATCTGAGGCCATGTGATGTTGAGTTGCTTGGTGGCTGCCATCCAGTCGTCCTTACTCTCATCGAGTGAGATACCTACGATGCCCAGACCTTTTTCTTTATACTGCTTGTACAGCTCGACAACTGCAGGCATGTCCTGACGGCAGGGACCACACCAGGAGGCCCAGAAGTCGATGATGGTGATGCGGTGCTGGCTAATCTCACTCATGATGCTGAGTGAGGTGCCATCGGGGGTAGGCATCGAGAAATCGGTGATGGTGGCACCCTCGGCAGTCTCACTGGCTGCAGCGATAGACTCCTCGTACTGAAGGATGGCAGCACGTTTGCGCATCTGTTCGGGCAGCTTCTTGATGAGACTCAGGCGCGTCTCGTTGTCAATCAGCTCCTCAGGATAGTAGGTGAGCAGGAAATAGCCGAACTCATTGTCGATATTCTTCTCGGTAATGCCGATAACCATCGCAGAGAAGCGCTTGTTGAGCTGCTCAATCTGCTCCATGCCCTTCTGCTGCTCCTCGAAGGTGACATTGTTGCCGTAGATATGCTCGGCTATCTTGTTGATCTCCTTGCCAATAGTCATGACGGAGTCGTTGAGCACCTGCCACTGGTCGTTGCACATGGTACCACCCACGCGGCTGGCACCTGGCGTCTCCTTGATATCGATGCTGATCTTGCCCGGCTCGACGAAGAAAGGAGCATTCAGCTCATTGCGCTTGGCACTATACACCATCGCCATATAGACGGAGTCGGACTCGCCGCTGAAGGAGAACTTGCCATGCTCCACAATCAGCGTGTCAGAGGGGATTCCAGACTGCATATCAGTAGTGAAAAAGAGGGTGTCGCCATCAGCGGCTCCCTCAATGGTTCCTTTTACCTGATAGGTGTTTGACTGACAGGCAGTCAAGGCGCCTAAGAACAGCGCACTATATAATATACTGGTCAGAGATACTTTCATTGTTGCTGACTCTACGAATGGTTTCGGCAAATAAATCGGCTACGCTGAGCTGCTTGACTTTAGCACAACGCTGGGTGTAGGGGATGGAGTCGGTGAAGACAATCTCCTCAAGGGCTGACTCCTGGACACGGTCGCTGGCAGGACCACTCATCACACAGTGAGAGGCACAGGCACGTACGGTCTTGGCACCGGCAGCCTTCATGATGTCGGCAGCCTTGGTGATGGTGCCTGCGGTATCAACCATATCGTCGATAATCACCACATTCTTGCCATCTACCTCACCAATGATCTGCATCGAAGCTACCACATTGGCACGGGCACGCGTCTTGTTGCAGAGCACCAGCGGACAGCCCAGATACTTCGCATAGGTGTTGGCACGCTTCGAACCACCGACATCAGGTGAAGCGATGACGAGGTCTTCAAGGTTCAGGCTCTTCAGATAGGGCAGAATGACGTTGGAGGCATACAGATGGTCAACGGGCACATTGAAGAAACCCTGAATCTGATCAGCATGCAGGTCCATCGTGATGACACGGTCAATGCCAGCCACACTCAGCAGGTCGGCTACCAACTTGGCACCAATGCTGACACGGGGCTTGTCCTTACGATCCTGACGTGCCCATCCGAAGTAAGGGATGACGGCATTGATGGTACGGGCAGAAGCACGCTTGGCTGCATCAATCATCAGCAACAGCTCCATCAGATTGTCAGAATTGGGGAAGGTGCTCTGTACGAGGAAGATATCGCGGCCGCGAATGCTCTCTTCGTAAGAGACGGCAAACTCGCCGTCGGAGAACTTCGTAATCTGAAGCTCGCCCAGCGGACAACCTAAACTTTGGCAGATTTTCTCTGCGAGGTACTTTGTTGCAGTACCTGAAAACACCATGTAGTTCTTGTTAGGATTCATTGTTATGTCAAAAGTTCTTAACCTATTGCTTTACGAAGTTTGTTGAAGTGGTCGATGAGCGCCTGATAGTCCAACTCTTGCTGGATGTTGAAGCGGTTCCAGATATCGCCACAAATAACAATTCCGCCAAAGCCAAGATCCTTGGCCAGACGGACATTGTCGAGATTCATGCCTCCAAGGGCATACACATGCTTGTCGATGAGCCCACGGCGGGAGGCTTCTTCCAGCTGCTGGGGAGTGAACGAGGCCTTGCAGTCGGGCTCCGACTGGCTGTCGCCAATGTATTTGAGGAAGACGTAGTCGGCATTGCGCTTGGCCTCTTTGAGCAGTTCCAGATTGGTGCAGGTACGGCTGAGATGGCCTTTGTATCCTGCGGGCTTGGGCGTTGTCTCGTCGCTGATATGGATGCCTCGGAGGTTGTATTCCTCTTTCAGGTAGAAATTGTCATGGACGGTAATCTTCTTGCAGTAGTCCTCAGGGAGCAGCGTCAGCAGGCGCTCTGAGTACATAGGCGACGAATCTGGCTTATACAAGTGCAGATTGTCAAGCCCCTCGTCGAAAAGTGAGGCTAGAATCTTATCTTCTTCCACGAAAAACGTGGGCCGTGTCATAACTGCCAGTTTCATGGGCAAGTGTGTGATATGTTTTAATTTGCGGACTCAAACTCCTTGAGGAAGCGGATATCGTTCTCGGAGAACATACGGAGGTCGCTCACCCTGTATTTCAGGTTGGTGATACGCTCAACACCCATACCGAAGGCATAGCCGCTGTACTCCTTGCTGTCGATGCCACACTGCTCCAGCACGTTGGGATCTACCATGCCACAGCCCAGAATCTCTACCCAGCCTGTGTGTTTGCAGAAACCGCAACCCTCGCCACCACAGATGAAGCACGAGATGTCCATCTCGGCACTGGGCTCGGTGAAGGGGAAGTAGCTGGGGCGCAGACGAATCTTGGTGTCGGCACCGAACATCTCACGGGCAAAGTTGAGCAGCACCTGCTTCAGGTCGGTGAACGACACGTTCTTGTCGATATACAGGCCTTCTACCTGATGGAAGAAGCAGTGGGCACGGGCTGTGATAGCCTCGTTACGATATACACGTCCGGGACAGATGACGCGGATAGGGGCCGTCAGCTTGCCGTCCTCGGTGTGCATCTGCTCCATGACGCGAGCCTGTACACTCGAGGTGTGGCTCCTGAGCAGGATGTTCTTCGTCACGTCATTGGGATGCTGCGATACGAAGAAGGTGTCCTGCATGTCGCGGGCAGGATGGTCTGCAGCGAAATTCATCTTGGTGAACACGTGCATATCGTCCTCTACCTCAGGACCGTCAGCCAGCACAAAGCCCATACGTGAAAAGATATCGATAATCTCGTTGGTCACGATAGTCAGCGGGTGGCGTGTGCCTAACTGGATAGGATAGGGGGTACGCGTCAGGTCAATGTCGGCATCGCCTGTATCCTGAGTGGCACACTCTTCGCGCAACTGGTTGATGCGCTCGGTGGCCAGTGTCTTCAGTTCGTTGATTTTCATGCCGACAGTCTTTTTCTCGTCGGCTGCTACATTACGGAAATCGTTCATCAGTGCCGTAATCTCGCCTTTCTTGCTGAGGTATTTCAGTCGAAGCTGCTCTACCTCGTCGGCATTTTTGGCACTTAAATTCTGCACTTCTTTGAGAAGTTCGTCTATCTTATCAAGTATCATAATCTGATGTAATACGTAAATTTTGATGCAAAGGTACAAAAAAATGAGAAATTAGAAATGAGAAATGAGAAATTATTTCTATCTTTGCACAAAAATTTGAGAGAAGACAATAATTTCCCACAAGAATTGATGAGACGATATTGGATATCATGGAGCGCGATGCTCTTATTATTCGCATCATGTGGCGGTAACAAGGCTAATAACACCGAGGAGATGGTTGTTGCGGACTCGATGACGCTGAACGATTCTGTTGCTGTCTTAGACTCGATAGCTGCGGAATTCGAGAATACACCTGTGCCCAAGGCCGCTGATGAGCTGTTTGACGACTTCTTCTTCAACTTTGCCGTGAACAAGAAGTTGCAGATGGAGCGTATCGTGTTCCCCCTGAAGTCTGTCAATGGGCCGAAGACGACAGAAATCAGCAAGAACGAGTGGAAAATGGACTATTTCTTCACGCGTCAGGGCTATTACACACTACTTTTCGACAATGAAAAGCAGATGGAGGTGGTGAAAGATACAACCGTCAGTCGTGCTGTGGTGGAGAAAATCTATTTCAACACCAAGTCGATTATTCAATATGTGTTTGAACGTCGTCGGGGCGCTTGGATGATGACGGGTATACATACCGTACCTATCTCGACATCGAGCAATGCGTCGTTCCTGGATTTCTATCATCGCTTTGCTACTGACAGCGAGTTTCAGGCTGAAAGCCTGGGGGAGACGGTGCAGTTTGTAGGACCTGATCCTGACGACGACTTCAGCATGATGGAGGGTATCATTACACGCGACACGTGGGAAGCCTTCGCTCCGCAGTTGCCTACCAAGATGATTTACAACATCATCTACGGCAAACCGCACAAAGAGGCTGAAACCAAGATGTTTGTGCTGCGTGGCATCGCCAACGGTTTAGAGCTGGAGATGAAGTTCAGGAAGAGTGGGGGCCACTGGAAACTGACAAAACTAACGACGTGACGAAGTAAGCAATGAGAGATTTACGCAACTATAGCTTAAAAGCGCATAACACGTTCGGACTGGAGGCACGGTGCAGCCGTTTCCTGGAATATGAGACGGAAGCTGAAGCTCTGCAGGTGGCTGAGATACTGAGGAGTTCGGCTACACCTTATATTATAATAGGTGGGGGGAGCAATCTGCTGCTCACGAAGGACTTCGAAGGTATTGTGGTTCACTCGGCTGTCAAAGGGTGCGAAATAGATGGAAACCGCATGACGTGTGGCAGTGGCGAGACTTGGGATGACGTGGTTGCACTTTGCTTGAACAACGGTTTGTATGGTGCAGAAAATCTGTCGCTTATACCTGGTGATGTGGGTGCTTCTGCGGTACAGAATATCGGAGCCTATGGTGCTGAAGCCAAAGACTTTATCCGTCGTGTATGGACGGTAGAAATAGCCACAGGCAATGTCGGCGTCTGGAACAATGAGGATTGTGCATACGGCTATCGCCAGAGCCGCTTTAAGCAGGAGTGGAAGAACCGTTTCCTGATTACGCGTGTCGAATATGAGTTCTCGACGGAATTCCGTCCGAGACTTGACTACGGCAATATCCGTTCGGAGTTGGAGCGCAGAGGTATCGCTCAGCCTACGGCCCAGCAGTTGCGCCAGGTGATTATAGACATCCGTAATGCCAAGTTGCCGGATCCCAAGCAGACGGGCAATGCAGGCAGCTTCTTCATGAATCCCGTAGTGCCTCGCAGCCAGTATGAACAGTTGGCTGCGCAATATCCGGATATGCCCCATTATACCATTGATGCGGAACACGAGAAGATTCCTGCAGGATGGATGATAGAACAGTGTGGATGGAAGGGTAAGTCGCTGGGACGTGCTGGCGTACATGACCGTCAGGCACTGGTTCTCGTCAATCTGGGTGGCGCAACGGGAAATGAGATTGTGGCCCTCTGCCAGGCTATCCAGCGTGATGTGAAGCAGCAGTTCAATATAGATATTCATCCTGAGGTTAATGTGATATGAAACTGACATTCTTGGGAACGGGAACATCGTGTGGCGTACCGACTATCGGTTGTCATTGCTATACGTGCAGCAGCAAGGATCCGCATGACAAGCGTCTGCGCTGCTCAGTACTGATAGAGACGGAAACGACACGACTGCTGATAGACTGCGGACCTGACTTCCGCCAGCAGATCATGGATCAGCCTTTCCGTAAGATAGATGGTATCCTTATTACTCATGCCCATTATGACCACATGGGCGGGATGGACGACATACGCCCGTATTGCCAGTTTGGCGAAATCAATGTGTATGCTGATCCGCTGGCCCGACAGGGGATGCTTGAGATGCTGCCCTACTGTTTTGCAGAACATCGCTATCCGGGTGTGCCAGCTATCCAACTGCATGAGATCCATAAGCATGAGGCTTTCCGTATTGGCGACCTGGATGTCATGCCTTTCGAAGTGATGCATCACGACTTGCCTATCATGGGCTATCGTATCGGTAGTCTGGCTTATATCACGGATATGAAGACTATCGATGCGGCTGAGATTCCATACATCGAAGGGTGTAGCACGCTGGTTGTCAATGCTTTGCGAGAAAAGCCACATCACTCGCACCAGACGCTGACAGAGGCTGTCCGCTTTGCCCAGCGCATCAATGCCCGTCAGACTTGGCTCATCCATAGCAGTCATGATATCGGCAGGCACGCTGAGGTCAATGCCTCATTGCCACAGAATATCCAACTGGCCTATGACGGTCAGGTCGTTGAGGTGTAAAAAGGGAAATGTTTACTTCTTTTTCTTGTGCTTGAAGAGCCATCCGTAGGTCTTCATGAGCTTACGTACCAACAGAAAGCCGTCAATGGCTGTGATGCTGTTGGTGACAAGGCTTGCTATGAGTTCACCTTTCGAACTGGAAGGCTGGGGAGCCGTCAGTTCATGCCATAGGGTGCTGATGCGCTCATTCTTCGCATGGATATCTGAATGCAACTGCTCTTTGCGCAGCTGAATCTCTTCAAGGGTATTGAAAGTGGGCTGGGGCATAAGGATTAATTTAATAAGATGTCAGCCAGGAAACGCACCAAGGGGCGTTCTATCCAAGCCTTCCGATTGAAGAATACCATGATGAGCAGCACCAGAAAGGCGAGTGCCATCAGGAAGAAAGCCCAAGCCTTGCCGGTCAGTGGCTCAAGCCAGAAAACAACGGCAAACGAGAGGTAGAACAAGACAGCAATGCCCAAGATGACCAGTACGATGGCCAGGGTCAGGGCAGTGAAGAGTCGCACAAACTTTTCGATTACATTAAGCTTCAGATATTCCTTCTGAAGCCCAATGTAACCCTTCAGCACCTCAATGAGTTGCGCGATAGTTTCTACGTTCTTGTCAGATGAGAGCATGATTTGTCAATTAATCTTCGGGAGCAACGTCAGCAATATCGTCAACGAGATCACTTACCTCTTTGCGGCTGAGCTTGATGTTGTGCTTCTTCATGAAGTCCTCAACCGTATCGGAAATCTTAGTGCGAGTGTCTTCTCCCTTCTCTGGGGCAAGGAGTAATCCGATAACTGCTCCGGCGATAGCTCCGCCGAAGAATGCGCCTAAATAACCTAAACTTTTCATATTCGCGATATTTTATGAGTTAAACATGTTAGTATTCTCAACGCAAAAATACGAAAAGTTTTTGAATTATGGTGCAAAGAGGGCGTGATTTTTTGTTAAAAATGCTTGATTTTGGCTATTTAACAAACTTTATGCACGTTTTTGTTCGACTTTTGCTCAATATTTTGTAATTTCGCACTGAATTTTATCGCAATACAAGTTTTATTAATAAAATACGTTTAATGAGAATTATGAAGAAGTACTCTGTTTTTTGCGCAGCACTTTGCGCAGCAATGCTTTTCACGGGTTGTAAGTCCAATGAGAGCGCTTACAAGCAGGCCTATCTGAAAGCAAAGCAACAGGAAGAGGCCCAGCAGGCTGTTGCTCCAGCAGCTACTGAGACCAATGTAGTAACCCCCATGGTGCAGAAGCCTGCTACTAACACACAGGTTGTCGACAATGCTGACAACATTGCTGTGCGTCAGGAGAATGTCACCGTTGTCAATGGTTCAGGTCTGAAGAACTTCAGCGTTGTCGTTGGTTCTTTCTCTCTGAAAGCCAATGCCGAGGGATTGCAGCAGACATTGAAGAATGAGGGCTACGATGCTCAGGTGGTGATGAACAGCAATGTATCGCCTGCCATGTATCGCGTGGTTGCTACTACTTTCGATACCAAAGCTGACGCTGCTGCAAGCCGTAATGGTCTGCAGACAAAGTATCCTGGAGCATGGCTGCTTTATGCCAAATAAGCAGTGGCCAGAATTCTGTCTATAGACTACGGTAAGAAACGTACAGGATTAGCAGTTACCGACCCGCTGCAGATTATTGCCAGCGGGTTGGCGACTGTTTCTACTCATGAACTGTTTGATTACCTGAAGCAGTATGTTGCCAAGGAGCCTGTGGAGCGCATTGTCATTGGTGAGCCCCGTCAGCCCAATGGACAACCCAGCGAGAATCTCGCCCGTGTGCAGCAGTTTGTGAACAGGTGGCGCAATGCCATGCCTGGAATACCTATTGAATACTATGATGAGCGGTTCACCTCCGTATTGGCTCATCAGGCGATGTTAGACGGAGGGCTAAGGAAAAAGGCCCGTCAGGATAAGGCCTTGGTGGATGAGATTAGTGCCACCATTATCCTGCAAGACTATATGCGTTCGCGCAAATTGTAAAAACGAAACGATTATGGTATTACCTATTTATATATATGGCCAGCCTGTGCTTCGCAAGGTTGCTGAGGATATTCCCACCGATTTCCCGGAGTTGGACACGCTGATTAATGACATGTGGGAGACGCTGGCTGAGAGTGAAGGCATCGGACTGGCAGCTCCGCAGATTGGTAAGGCTATCCGTGTGGTTGTCATCGACTTGGACGTGCTGAGCGATGACATGCCTGAATATAAGGATTTCCGTCATGTTTTCATCAATCCGCATATTGTGGAGTATGATGAGTCGGCTACTGACTCGATGGAGGAGGGATGCCTCTCGCTGCCTGCCATCCACGAGAAGGTGGAACGTCCGAAGCGTATTCATGTGCAATGGCTTGACCAGCAGATGCAGCCCCACGACGAATGGGTGGAAGGCTATCTGGCTCGTGTGATGCAGCATGAGTTCGATCATCTGGATGGAAAGATGTTTGTCGACAGAATCTCTCCGCTCCGTAAGCAATTGATAAAGAGTAAATTGAAGGCTTTGCTTCAAGGACGTTATCGTTGCGGCTATAGGACAAAAGCCGCAAAGAGATGAGAGGTGAGAGATGAGAGGTGAGAGATGAGAGATATGATTAGTTTTAAAGGTTATCATAATGGTCGTGAGGGGGGCGGACGATTTGTTCGTATAGCTCTCTTTGTTATCATATCTCTCACCTCTCACTTCTCATCTCTCAGTTGTTTCGCGCAGTTCAATACAGACCGTCTTGTGATGATAGGGCGTTCAGCGCTCTATTATGAAGACTACGTGCTGAGCATCCAATATTTCAATCAAGCCATCTCGGCTAAGCCCTATCTTTTCGATCCTTGGTATTTCAGGGCTGTAGCCAAATACTATCTCGACGACTTCGAAGGTGCTGAGGGCGACTGCGGAGAAGCCATCCAGCGCAATCCTTATGTCATCGGAATCTATGAGTTGCGAGGCTTGTGCCGTATTCAGCAGAAGAACTTCACGGGAGCTATCAGCGACTATGATACGGCCCTACGCTATGATCCGGAGAACTTGAATCTCTGGCATAACAGGGCGTTATGTCGTATTCAGCAGAAAGACTATGACCATGCGTTGGCTGATTTGGACACCATGTCTATCCGTTGGAGTAAGAATGCGCGAGTCTATGCCATGCGGGCAGAGGTCTATTTGCAAAAGAAAGACACCACGCAATCGATCAACGCTCTGGACAAGAGTCTGGAGCTTGATGCCTACAATGGTAATACTTGGGCACAACGCTCCATCATCAGTCTGGCACGTGATGAGTGGAAGGAGGCCGAAGGCTATCTGGACAAGGCCATCCACCTGTTGCCCAAAGAGGCCGGACTTTACATCAACCGTGCCTTGGCCCGTTTCAATCAGAACAATCTTCGTGGAGCCATGTCCGACTATGATCTGGCACTCGATTTCGAACCCAATAACTTCCTGGGTCATTACAATCGTGGATTGTTGCGTGCTCAGGTGGGTGACGACAACCGTGCCATTACCGACTTCGATTTCGTGTTGAAGCTGGAGCCCGACAACCTGATGGCCCTCTATAACAGAGCGTTGCTCTTGGAGAATACGGGCAATCCGAAGGCTGCCATCCGCGACTACTCCAAGGTAATCGAGCAGTATCCCAACTTCTGGACGGGTCTGCAGCAGCGTGCGTCATGCTACCGGAAACTGGGTATGACGAAACAAGCCGAGGCTGACGAGTTCCGTATCCTGAAGGCTCAGATAGACAAACGCTATGGCAAGCAACCCCGACTCTCGAAGAAGCAGATGCGTAAGCGTAGCGATGAGGATATCGAGAAGTATAACCAGTTGGCTGTAGCTGACGAAGATGATATGCAGCACGACTACCAGAGCGAATACCGAGGACGTGTGCAGAACCGCAAGGTGGGTATGGACTATATGCCGATGTACGTCCTGTCGACGGTGAAGCAGACGAATGCCGTGAGGAGCTATGTGGCTTACGACAGACAGGTAGACTCGCTGAATCGTCAGTTGCCCAAACATCTTCAGCTCTTTATCGTAGCAGGCAACAGTTCCATCGCCGATCCTACGCCTTACATGCGGGTGGATTCCACCTCCGTGGTGGCTTGCTGGCTGAAGGCTTTCTGCCAATGGCAGGCTGACAGTCTTGATGTGCCCCTGCGAACAGCCAATCTGATAGACCAGCTGACGCAAGCCATCAGCCAGTCTTCTGCCAATGCCTATCTGTATTATGATCGTGGCAATGCCTATGTGCAATGTCTCGATTTCGCAGCAGCCATCGACGACTATACACGAGCCATTGCCATTGACGGCAACCTGGCAGAGGCGTGGTACAACCGCGGACTGGCCTATCTGGCTCAGAAACGGCAGGCTGAGGGTATCAACGACTTGAGCAAGGCTGGTGAGCTGGGCCTTTATACCGCCTATAGCATTATCAAGCGACAACGCAAATAATAACAACGGAAATATATGACACTAATTATCGTAACGATGCTCATTCTGGCCTATCTGCTGATAGCTACAGGCCATCTGACGGGGGTGAACAAGGCCGCCATTGCCATCTTTCTGGGCACAGTGGGGTGGGTGGTATACATCTGCTGGGGTGCCGACTTTGTCATGGACCAACACCCCACAGACTATAAGGAATGGCTCGCAGGCAATATGGCCACCAGCGAGGCGGTAAAGTATTTTATTAGCGAGCATATATTCCTGCAATATGTCGGCGAGGCTGCTGCTATCGTCATGTTCCTGTTGGCTACCATGTCTATTGTGGAACTGCTGAACAACAATGGCTGTTTCGACTTCATCACCGAATGGATACGCACCCGCAACTCGAAGCGCCTGTTGTGGACCATCACGCTGGCTACGTTTATCCTTTCCGCCAACCTCGACAACCTGACGACGACGACGATGATGCTGGTCATCATGCATAACATCCTGCAGAACTCCCGTCAGCGTATGTATGTAGGCTCGGCCATCGTGCTGGCTGCCAATTGTGGGGGCTGCTTCACCGTTATCGGCGACCCTATCGGACTGATTCTCTGGGGCGATGGTGCCGTGACTGCCAGTCATTTCTCAGCCTATCTGGCCATTCCCGCTATCCTGGCATGGGTCATTCCCACCATATTGATTAATAGAGAACTGCCCGATCGTCTGGATACCGCATGGAGTCCCTCGCCTTATCGTGGCGACGACACCCGTCTGAACCGTTGGCAGCGTGTCGTCATGCTCATCGTGGGTATTGGCGGACTGTGGTTCATTCCCACTTTCCATAACATCACCAAGCTGCCTCCGTTCCTCGGTGCTCTTTGCGTGCTCACCGTGCTGTGGGTAGTCAACGAGGCTTTCAATCACAAGCTCATCAGTTCCGACCGGACCATCTCACGTCGTGTTCCGATGTCGTTGCAGTATGGTGCCTTGCAGCAGATGCTCTTCGTGATGGGCATCATGTTGGGCATGGGTGTGGTTACCGAGACCGGTGTGTGGGCTGACGTGGCAGAATGGTTTGACACCTATATCCATGACCTCTGGCTGATGGGCATAGGAGCCGGACTGTTGAGCTCTATCGTCGACTCCTTCACCATTGCCATCTCTAACATCTCACTTTATACCGTTGGCGTGGGCGATGTGGCTGTCAATGGAGCCTATTGGAAGGTGATTGCCTTTACAACAGCCGTTGGTGGAGGTCTGCTGTCGGTAGGTAGTATCAGCGGACTCGCCTTGATGCGTGCCGAACATGTCACGTTGGCGTGGTATATCAAGCATGTCACCCCCAAGGTGCTGCTGGGCTGGATATTGGGATATATGATGCTTTGGATTGAAATTAATATAATTGAGCTATGAGTAAGATTAAGACAATCGGTGTACTCACCTCAGGTGGTGACGCACCAGGCATGAATGCTGCTATACGTGCGGTGACTCGTTCTGGTATCTGTAACGGATTCACTATCAAGGGCGTTTATCGCGGCTATGACGGTTTGATAAAGGGTGAGGTCAAGACCTTCACTACTGAGAATGTGAGTGGTATCATCACCCGTGGCGGTACCATCCTGAAGACGGCTCGCTCCAAGGAGTTCATGACGCTTGAGGGCATGCAGAAAGCCTATGAGGTCTGCCAGAAAGAACAGATTGATGCCCTGGTGGTCATTGGAGGTAACGGCTCGCTGACGGGTGCTCGCAACTTCGCTATGGAGTTCGACTTCCCTGTCGTTGGTCTGCCTGGTACCATCGATAACGACTTGTATGGCACCGACTCTACCATTGGCTATGACACCACGATGAATACCATTATGGAGTGTGTCGACCGCATCCGCGATACAGCCAACTCGCATGAGCGCATCTTCTTCGTCGAGGTGATGGGGCGCGATGCCGGCTTCCTGGCTTTGAACTCCGCTATTGCCAGTGGTGCTGAGGCTGCCCTGATTCCTGAGGAGGAGACGGAAGTCGACCAGCTGGCCCAGTTCATGAGCCGAGGCATCCGCAAGTCGAAGAAGTCATGTATCGTCATCGTGTCCGAGAGTCCTAAGTGTGGTGCGCTTTATTATGCAGATCGTGTGAAGAAGGAGTTCCCTGAGTTCGACGTACGCGTCTCCATCCTTGGTCACATGCAGCGCGGAGGATCCCCCTCTGCCCACGACCGCATCCTCGCTTCCCGCACCGGTGTAGGTGCCATCAAGGCCCTGATGCAAGGTCAGCGTAACGTGATGATCGGTGTCCGCAACAATGAGGTGGTCTTCGTCCCCTTCAGCGAAGCTATCCGCTCCGACAAACCGTTCAACAAAGGGTTGATACGAGTCTTGAATGAGCTGAGTATTTAACAAAAAGAAAGCATTTCTGAAACTTTTTCTTCGGAAATGCTTTTTTGTTTCAAAAATTTTGCCTATCTTTGCAAAGCTATTGCTAAAACAATAATAACACTTAAATAAATATTAACTGCTTATGTCACAGATTAACGGACACATTTCGCAGATCATCGGTCCTGTCATCGACGTTTATTTCGATACCAAGGGACTCGATGCTGAAAAGGTGCTCCCGAAGATCCACGAGGCTTTGTCTATCGAGCGTCCTGGTGGCAGCCGGCTCATCGTTGAGGTGCAACAGCACATCGGCGAGGATACTGTTCGCTGCGTAGCTATGGACAACACCGACGGACTGCAGCGTGGACTGGAAGCCAAGCCGCTGGGTTCACCTATCCAGATGCCTGCGGGCGAACAGATTAAAGGTCGTATGCTGAACGTTATTGGTCAGCCTATCGACGGTATGAAACAACTCGACATGGAGGGTGCTTATCCTATCCATCGCGAGGCTCCTAAGTTTGAAGAGCTGTCCACTACGAAGGAGGTTCTTTCTACGGGTATCAAGGTCATCGACCTGTTGGAGCCTTACCTGAAAGGTGGTAAGATTGGACTTTTCGGTGGTGCTGGTGTAGGTAAGACGGTGCTCATCATGGAGCTCATCAACAACATCGCCAAGGGCCATAACGGATTCTCCGTATTCGCTGGAGTGGGCGAGCGTACCCGTGAAGGTAATGACCTCATCCGCGAGATGATCGAGTCGGGCGTTATCCGCTATGGCGAGAAGTTCAAGGAGGCTATGGCCCAAGGAAAGTGGGACCTCTCGCTGGTTGACCCTGAAGAGTTGAAGAAAAGCCAGGCTACCCTGGTATATGGTCAGATGAACGAGCCTCCTGGTGCACGTGCCTCTGTAGCCCTGTCAGGTCTGACGGTTGCCGAGGGCTTCCGTGATGGAGGTGGTAAGGACGGCGGTGCTGCCGATATCCTGTTCTTCATCGACAACATCTTCCGTTTCACTCAGGCAGGTTCTGAGGTGTCGGCTCTGCTGGGTCGTATGCCGTCAGCCGTAGGTTATCAGCCTACGCTGGCCTCTGAGATGGGTACGATGCAGGAGCGCATTACTTCTACCAAGTCGGGTTCTATCACCTCTGTACAGGCTGTATACGTGCCTGCCGACGACTTGACCGACCCTGCTCCTGCTACGACGTTCACCCACCTCGATGCTACGACGGTGCTTGATCGTAAGATTGCCGAGCTTGGTATCTATCCTGCCGTTGACCCGCTGGGTTCTACCTCTCGTATCCTCGACCCATTGGTAGTGGGCAAGGAGCACTACGACTGTGCACAGCGTGTGAAGCAGATTCTGCAGCGTTACAAGGAGTTGCAGGACATCATCGCCATTCTAGGTATGGACGAGCTGTCCGACGAGGACAAGCTGACGGTAAACCGTGCACGTCGCGTGCAGCGTTTCCTCTCTCAGCCGTTCTCTGTGGCCGAGCAGTTCACAGGTCTGCCAGGTGTTATGGTGCCCATCGACGAGACCATCAAGGGCTTCAATGCTATTCTCGATGGTGAGGTTGACGACCTGCCCGAGCAGGCCTTCCTCAACGTGGGAACCATTGAAGATGCGAAGGCTAAGGCTAAGAAACTGTTGGAAGCAGCCAAAGGCTAAATTGTAATTTGTAAATAGTCAAATTGTAAATTGACAATATGTTGAAGCTGAAGATTGTTTCGCCTGAGCGTATAGAGTTTGACGGAGAGGTGGAGAGCGTTCTCGTTCCTGGTTCTCAAGGCCAGTTCGAGATTCTCACCAACCACGCCCCCATCATATCAACCCTCGACAAGGGGGTGGTGGAGTACGGTCTGCCCAAAGGACAGAAGGTACAGCTGGATATCCTGGGTGGCTTCGTGGAAGTACAGCAGAACGTCGTGTCGCTCTGCGTAGAAGTAAGCTGATGAGCGAGCAGAGCCCTATATATAATAATAAGGTGGGGACGCTGGCAAAGCTGTTCTTGGCCTCGTCGATATTCCGGCTCTTTATGGCGGCAGCAGCCATGCTGGTGTTCTGCGTCGTGAAGCACGACGACCTGTCGGCCATCAAATGGTTTGCCGCTGTGTTCATCGTCTTCTATCTCGTCACGCTCGTATTCGATGCGTTATTCTTTGCATTCGTAAGTAAAACAACAAAGTAAACAAATGAAACAACTAAGATCAATATTCCTTATTGCGGTGTTAGCCTGCCTTTCGCTTCCGATACAAGCGGAAGAGAAGGAGGGCGGGGTGAACCTGAAGGAGATATTGTTCGGTCACGTGCAGGACAGCTATATGTGGCATGTCACCGACTTCGGCGGTCATCCCCTAATCATCCATCTGCCCATGATCTTCTACTCGGAGCATTCTGGTTTCCATGTGCTCTGCTCGTCACAGTTCGAGCATGAGCCTAATGCGGAGCTGTTGCGAGCCGGTGAGGGTTCGGCAGAGGGATTCTACATTCAGGGTGCCGAAGACGAGAAGGGTCGCATTGTGGAGCGTGTAGGCAGTGAACTGGTGCCTGTCTGCTTCGACATCAGTATCACCAAGACGGTGCTGGTGCTCTTCATCAATGCCCTCCTGTTGGTATGCTGCATCTTGACAGCATCACGCTGGTGCAAGAAGCACAAGGTTGACGACCCTGCCCCCAAGGGATTCACCGGGCTGGTGCATATGTTCGTGATGACGGTGTATAACGATATGATCAAGCCATCGCTGGGCGACGAGGCGCCAAAGTATGCGCCCTACCTGATGACGTGCTTCTTCTTTATCTTCATCACCAACATCATGGGTGTGATGCCCTTCCCCCCAGGTGGTGGCAACCTGACCGGCAATATCACGTGTACGATGTTCTTGGCGCTGTGTACGTTCCTGATTGTGAACGTGACAGGTACGAAAGCCTACTGGAAGGAAATCTTCTGGGGCGACGTGCCCATGTGGCTGAAGTTCCCCGTTCCTCTGATGCCTTTCATCGAGTTCTTCGGTATCTTCACCAAGCCGATAGCCCTGATGATCCGTCTCTTTGCCAACATGTTGGCAGGTCACGTCATCGCCATCTCGCTGTCGTGCATCATCTTCATCATGTTCGCTCTAGGCGGTGTGATGGGTAATGTGCTTGGAGGTATCATGACTCCCGTCAGCGTCTTCCTCAGCATCTTCATGATGTTGCTCGAGGTGCTGGTATGCTACATCCAGGCTATGGTGTTCACCATGCTCTCGGCTGTGTTCATCTCGATGTCGCATGTCAAGGAGCATCATGCCTAAGCAAAAGTAGATAAATTCAAAAAAATCAATACAATTAATTAATAACAATTTAAAACTTTAAGATTATGATTTCATTATTATTAGCAGCAGATGCACTCGCAAAGCTCGGTGCTACTGTAGGAGGTGGTTTAGCAGTTATCGGTGCTGGTATCGGTATCGGTCGTATTGGTGGACAGGCTATGGACGCTATGGCTCGTCAGCCAGAGAAGATGGGTGGTCTGCAGAGTTCGATGATTCTGGCAGCAGCTCTTGTTGAGGGTGCTACATTCCTTGCTCTGGTGATTTCTATTCTCGCCCTGTTCGTGTAAGGCGATGTTGCGTATAAACGGATTGTAATCAAGTAATTACACCAGCTTATGTCATTAATCACCCCTGATTTTGGACTATTCTTTTGGATGACCGTCGTCTTCCTCGTAGTCCTCTTCATCCTATGGAAGTGGGGCTTCCCCGTCATAGTGAAGATGGTCGACGAGCGTAAGGCCTTTATCGATGAGTCTTTGAAGAAGGCTCATGAGGCCAACGAACGACTGGCCAACATTCAGAAAGAAGGTGAATCCATCTTACAGGAGGCTCGCGAGAAGCAGGCTCAGATATTGAAGGAGGCTGCCGAGACGCGCGACGCTATAGTGGAGAAAGCTCAGGACAAGGCACGCAGTGAGGGTGCTCGCCTGCTTGAAGAGGCTAAGGCCGCCATCGAGCAGGAGAAGAAGGCCGCCATTGCCGCCATCCGCCAGCAGGTAGCCACTCTGAGTGTCGAGATTGCCGAGAAAGTTCTCCGGGCAAACCTGAAGGACGACAAGTCTCAGATGGATTTGATTGACCGTATGCTGGATGATGTTTCTGCGAATTAATTGAAGCTATGGATATTGGAGTAATATCGGTCAGATATGCGAGGGCCCTCTTGAAGAGTGCTACTGAAGCGAAACTCGACGCCCAGGTCTATCAGGACATGATGACGCTGGCCCAGAACTTCGTCGATGTGCCCATGCTGCGCCAGACGATAGACAATCCCATGCTCTCGAAAGACAAGAAGGAACCCCTGCTCATCACCGCTGCTGGCGAGAAGCCTACGGCACTCACCAAGACCTTCATTGCCCTGGTGCTAAAGGAAGATCGTGAGAATGTGATCCAGTTCATGGCAAATTCCTATGTCACGCTTTACCGCAAGCAGAAGAACGTCATCCGTGGCAAGCTTACCACCGCCGCCCGTGTGTCTGCTCAGACTGAGCAGAAGATGCGCCAGATGGTGGAGAGCAAGACTAATGGTACTGTAGAGTTTGAGACCGAGGTGAACCCCGACATCATCGGAGGCTTCATCCTCGAATACGACACCTTCCGGATGGACGCCAGTGTCAAGTCGAAGCTCAACAACATTCTCAACACCTTGAAAAAGTAAAAAGGTAAATAAGTAAAAGAGTAAATTATGTCAGATAAAATTAAACCAAGCGAAGTTTCCCAGGTGCTGCTCGACCAGCTGAAAGGCATTCAGAACGCTGAGCAGTTCGACGAGGTAGGTACCGTGCTTACTGTCAGCGACGGTGTGGCTCGCATCTATGGACTCCGCAATGCCGAGGCTAACGAGCTGCTCGAGTTCGAGAACGGCACGATGGCCATCGTGATGAACTTGGAGGAAGACAACGTCGGTTGTGTGCTCCTTGGCACCACGTCAGGCATTAAGGAGGGTATGGTGGTGAAGCGTACCAAGCGCATTGCCTCTATCCGCGTCAACGACAACATGCTGGGCCGCGTCATCAATCCGCTGGGTCAGGCTGTAGACGGCAAGGGCGAGATCGACCTCACCGGAGCCTTCGAGATGCCCTTGGACCGCAAGGCCCCCGGTGTGATCTATCGTCAGCCCGTGAAGGAGCCGCTGCAGACTGGTCTGAAGGCTATCGACTCGATGATTCCCATCGGTCGTGGTCAGCGTGAGCTCATCATTGGCGACCGCCAGACCGGTAAGACCGCCATTGCTGTGGATACCATTATCAATCAGAAGAGTTTCTATGAGGCAGGCAAGCCGGTCTATTGTATCTATGTAGCCATTGGTCAGAAGGCCTCTACCGTTGCTACGCTCGTTCAGACGCTGAAGGAGCATGGCGCTATGCCTTACACCATCGTGGTAGCTGCTACGGCAGCCGACCCTGCTGCTATGCAGTATTACGCACCATTCGCAGGTGCTGCCATCGGTGAGTATTTCCGTGACCGTGGTCTGCCCGCCCTCGTTGTTTACGACGACCTGTCGAAGCAGGCTGTGGCCTATCGTGAGGTATCGCTGATTCTGCGTCGTCCTTCCGGACGTGAGGCTTATCCTGGCGACGTGTTCTATCTGCACTCTCGTCTGTTGGAGCGTGCTGCCAAGATGAACGAACAGCAGGAGGTTGCCGAGCAGATGAACGACCTGCCCGAGTGTATGAAGGGTCATGTCAAGGGTGGTGGTTCGCTCACCGCTCTGCCTATCATCGAGACGCAGGCTGGCGACGTGTCCGCTTACATCCCCACCAACGTGATTTCTATTACCGATGGTCAGATCTTCTTGGAGAGCGACCTCTTCAACCAGGGCTTCCGTCCTGCCATCAACGTCGGTATCTCCGTATCCCGTGTAGGTGGTTCGGCACAGATCAAGTCGATGAAGAAGGTGGCTGGTACGCTGAAGATCGACCAGGCCCAGTATCGTGAGCTCGAGGCCTTCTCGAAGTTCTCCAGCGATATGGATGCCGTGACTGCTATGACGCTGGACCGTGGTCGTAAGAACAACCAGCTGCTCATCCAGCCCCAGTACAGCCCCATGCCCGTAGGCGAGCAGGTGGCTATCCTGTATTGTGGTGTTCACGGATTGATGCGCGATGTTCCCATCGAGAAGGTTCGTGAGTGTCAGACTCAGTTCCTCGACAAGTTGCGCTCTAGCGCTCCCGAGGTCATTGAGACGCTGGCTGCTGGTAAGATTGACGACGCTACGACTCAGAAGATTGAGGCCGTCATGGCCGATATTGCCGGAACGTATAAAGCTTGATAGCCTATGCCAAGCCTGAAAGAAATTAAAGGCCGCATTGCCTCGGTCAACAGCACGCGCAAGATAACCTCTGCCATGAAGATGGTGGCCAGCTCCAAGCTGCACCATGCGCAGGTGGCTATCCAGAACATGCTGCCCTATGAGACGATGCTCGAGCATATCCTCAAGTCGTTCCTGGCTGCCGAGGCCGAGGCACAGACCGTCTTCGATCAGGTGCGTCCCATCAAGCGTGTCGCCCTGGTTGTCTTCTCCTCCAACTCGTCGCTCTGCGGTGGTTTCAATGCCAATGTCATCAAGATGATGATGCGTACCGTAGAGGCCTATCAGAACGAGTTAGGCGAGGGTAGTGTCGAGGTCTATGCTGTCGGTCGTAAGGTGGCTGAGAAGGCTCGCAAGCTGGGTTATGACGTCAAGGGCGATTATGCCGCTCTGGTCGATCATCCCAATGTTCGCGAGTGCATCGACATGGCCATGGAGCTGGGCGAGAAGTTCTACAATGGCGAGATAGACCGCGTAGAGCTCATCTACCACCACTTCAAGTCGGCAGGTTCGCAGATCTTGACCAACAAGACTTTCCTGCCCATTGACCTGGAGTCTGAGCTTGGCCGTGACCATGAGCGCGACCTGACCACCAACGTCATTACCAAGAAGGCTCAGGACTATCTGAAGCAGAACCGTCGCCATCGCGAGGTGAAGGAGGGTGAGGTTGCTCCGCTCAACGACAACTTCATCGTCGAGCCCGATATGAATACGGTGCTCTCGACGCTCATCCCCAAGATGGCCCATCTGATGCTCTATACGGCATTGCTCGACAGCATAGCCTCTGAACATGCTGCCCGTATGGTAGCCATGCAGACCGCTACGGATAATGCCGACGAACTGTTGCGCCAGCTCAACCTGCAGTACAACAAGGGTCGTCAGCAAGCCATCACCAGCGAGCTGCTCGATATCGTCGGAGGTAGCGTTAACAATTGATATTCTTATTAACTCTTATTCAAACAGACTCCCGAAAGTCCAATCCTTCGGGAGTCTCTTTTAACCAAACAAACGTATGGCAACAGTCGATGACAAAAAAGTGATTTTCTCGATGGTTGGTGTCAGCAAGACCATCCAGCAGAATCAGAAGCAAGTGCTTAAGAACATTTACCTCAGTTTCTTCTACGGTGCCAAGATAGGCATTATCGGACTCAATGGTGCTGGTAAGTCAACCCTCATGAAGATTATTGCCGGACTCGACCAGCAGTATCAAGGCAATGTCGTCTGGAGTCCGGGCTATAGCGTGGGCTATCTGCCTCAGGATCCTCCGCTCAACGATGAGAAGACCGTCAAGGAGAACGTCATGGAGGGCGTCCAGCATGTCTACGATGCGCTGGCTGAATACGACGACATTAATGTGAAGTTCGGGCTGCCCGAATATTACGAGGATGCCGACAAGATGGACAAACTCATGCAGCGTCAGGCCGAGTTGCAGGACATCATCGACTCCACCGATGCGTGGAATATGGACTCCAAACTCGATCGTGCGATGGCCGCATTGAACTGTCCTCCAGGCGATTGGAGCGTGAAGACCCTCTCCGGGGGTGAGCGTCGTCGTGTGGCCCTCTGCCGCCTGTTGTTGCAGAAGCCCGACGTGCTGTTGCTCGACGAGCCTACCAACCATCTCGATGCCGAGTCTATTGACTGGCTCGAGCAGCATCTCCAGCAGTACGAAGGTACCGTCATTGCCGTTACCCACGACCGCTATTTCCTCGATGATGTGGCTGAGTGGATTCTCGAACTCGACCGTGGCGAGGGCATTCCCTGGAAGGGCAACTACTCCTCATGGCTGGAGCAGAAGTCGCAGCGACTCGCTCAGGAAGAGAAGTCAGCCTCGAAGCGTCGCAAGACCTTGGAGCGTGAGTTGGAGTGGGTGCGCATGGCTCCGAAGGCCCGTCATGCCAAGGGTAAGGCCCGTCTGAACTCCTACGAGATGATGCTCAACGAGGAGCAGAAGCAGAAGGAGGAGAAGCTCGAGATCTATATCCCCAATGGTCCCCGTCTGGGCAATAAGGTCATCGAGGCCGAGCATGTCGCCAAGTCGTTCCCTGAGAAGACCCTCTTCACTGACCTCAACTTTATGCTGCCCCCCAATGGCATTGTGGGCGTCATCGGTCCCAATGGTGTGGGTAAGACCACCCTGTTCCGTCTGATTATGGGCCTCGACACCCCCGACTCCGGCACCTTCAGCGTGGGCGAGACGGTGAAGCTCAGCTATGTCGACCAGCAGCATAAGGACATCGACCCCGCCAAGTCGGTCTACGAAGTCGTCAGCCATGGCAATGAGACCATTCGCATGGGTGGTCGCGATGTCAATGTGCGAGCTTACCTGTCACGTTTCAATTTCAGCGGAGCCGATCAGGAGAAGAAGTGTGGCGTGCTCTCCGGTGGTGAGCGCAACCGCCTGCATCTGGCCATCGCCCTGAAGCAGGAAGGCAATGTCCTCTTGCTCGACGAGCCCACCAACGATATCGATGTCAACACCCTGCGTGCCCTCGAGGAAGGTCTTGAGGCCTTTGCCGGATGTGCCGTTGTCATCAGCCACGACCGTTGGTTCCTCGACCGCATCTGCACCCATATCCTCGCCTTCGAGTCGCCCGAGAGCATCTTCTATTTCGAGGGCAACTACTCCGAGTATGAGTCTAACAAAGCACAACGCTTAGGCCTTGAAGAACCTAAGCGTGCGCGTTATCGTAAATTGATGGATGAGTAAAATCATCCATCAATTTTTTTTCGTTCATTTTGAATGAACAGAATCTCTAATAAATGTAGGTGGTGATGTAATTCATCACCTCTTGTTTGATGTTCTCAGGGCAATAGGCAGGGTCGTTGATTTTGGGACTGTGTACGCCTCTGGAGTCTGCACGTGCGGTTCCCGGGAGTCTGCAAGTGTTGCCTCGGAGAGTCTGCAAGCGTTGACATTACGCGTGTGATTTAATCACAATGCGAAGTTAAAACATTCGCCCACCGTTATGACGATGGCTGTCGGAAGTCGCGACAAATAGCCTCCACGAGGTTGGACAATTGGCCCTTGTTACAGCCCGAATCGCTCACCAAGTTGGCCATTATGCCCGTCGGCTCCTTCCAAGTGAGGTCGGGGTACTGAAATTCCGCACCGATGATGTGTGCGCCAAGAACGGGGGAAGAACATCGGAACGAAGGGTTCGTAGTTGTCTTTTGATACCTGCGAGAGCAGGATTTTGATGCATTTTGTTCCCCTTCCGAGTGCCGGCATCTTAGGGGCTGATGCTTTTGAAATGTCGTATCTCATTGTTTTTCTGCTTTTTAGATGAATTGTGAATGGTGTGTGTGACAGATGACAGTTGTGACAGTTGTTTTTCGAGGGGGTACCACCCTACTATATTATATATAACTATCTATATATCAATTAGTTATAAAGTATACAAAGGGTTGTGTACCCCTCATTTTTTAATTGTCACAACTGTAACTGTCACACATCATCCATCTTTTATCTTTTCACCTTTTTACCTTTCTCTATCAGGCCATCGAGTGCCCACATCAGTTCGTTGAACACGCCGAGTGCAATGTCCATAAAAACACAGAAAACGTCAGTATCACTAATCGATTTACCCTATCTTTGTCAGAGCAAATAATCTTTTTTCATTTTTGAGTGTGAGTATCAAAATTATTTTGTAACTTTGCACCTTGTATGGACATTAAGGAGATACATATCAGTGAATACAACTACGAACTGGCGGACGAAAGGATTGCCAAGTTTCCGAAGGCTGAGCGAGACCACTCGAAGCTGTTGATATATCGGCACGGTGAGGTGGGAGAGGACGTGTTCTATAACCTGCCGAAATACTTGCCCAAAGGGGCTTTGATGGTGATGAACAATACGAAGGTGATTCAGGCTCGGCTGCATTTCCGTAAAAGTACGGGTGCGCTGATTGAGATATTTCTGTTGGAGCCAGCCCTGCCAGCCGACTACGAACAGATGTTTCAGACCACAGGTCATTGTGAGTGGTTGTGCTTGGTGGGTAACTTGAAGAAATGGAAAGAGGGCACGCTAAGTAATGAGATGGGAGGCGAGAAGGTGAGTGCCACGCGGATGGGTGAGCAGGGAACTAGCCAACGCATCGCCTTCGACTGGACGGGTGGCAGGTCGTTTGCCGAAGTGATAGACCAATTGGGTGAACTGCCTATCCCCCCATACTTGAACCGAGAGACCCAGGAGAGTGACAAGACGACATACCAGACGGTGTATTCGAAGATCAAGGGTAGTGTGGCTGCTCCTACAGCAGGACTGCACTTTACGGACAGGGTGCTGGCAGACCTGGAAGCTCATGGTATAGAACGTGAGGAACTGACGCTGCATGTGGGTGCTGGAACATTTAAACCCGTGAAGAGTGAAACGATAGGTCAGCACGAGATGCACACCGAGACTGTTGCCGTCAAGCGACAGACCATCGAAAAGCTTTTGGCCCACGACGCTCAGGCTATAGCTGTAGGTACAACGAGTGTGCGTACGCTAGAGAGCCTCTATTATATGGGATTGAAAGTCATGCGGAATCCTGACGTCAAGGAGGAAGAGCTGCATGTAGAGCAATGGGAGCCGTATGGCGCTTCTCTAAACGAGAAAAGCGTTAGTGCTTCAGAAGCGCTGAGGGTGCTTTTGGACTGGATGGACCGCAATAGGCTGAAGACACTACACTCTGCGACGCAGATCATCATAGCACCAGGTTATGAATATAAAATCGTGAAGATGCTCATCACGAACTTCCACCAGCCGCAGTCGACGCTGCTCCTGCTGGTCAGCGCCTTTGTAAAGGGCGACTGGCGTAAGATTTATGACTATGCACTCAGTCATGAATTCAGATTCCTGAGTTATGGCGACTCGTCGCTGTTGATTCCTTAGAATTTCAAATGAGAAATGAAGAAATGAAATCATAAGAAGATATGAAGTACGGATTCGTTAAAGTGGCAGCAGCTGTTCCTGCTGTGAAAGTAGCAGACGTGGCTTATAATGTGAAGGAGATAGAACGGCTGATAGCTCTCGCTGAAGGCGAGGGTGTGGAGGTCATCTGTTTCCCGGAACTGTGTATGACAGGTTATAGTTGCCAGGACTTGTTTAAGGAACAACTGTTGCTGACAAAGGCTGAGGAGGGGTTGATAGACCTGCTGGACTTCACACGTAAGATTGATGTGATTAGTGTGGTAGGCATGCCCGTCCTGGTTGGAGGACTGCTGTTGAACTGTGCTGTAGTGATACAAGGCGGAGCCATTTTGGGCGTTATCCCTAAGACCTATCTGCCTAACTACAATGAGTTCTACGAGAAGCGCTGGTTTGCATCGGCTCAGGATTTGAATACTACAGATATCTATCTGGCTGGAACGCCTGTCGTGATGTCGTCAGACCCCAAACTCTTCAAAACTGGAGATGGTGTGAAGTTCGGTGTGGAGATCTGCGAGGATGTATGGGCTCCGATACCCCCAAGTAATCATCTGACCATGGCTGGTGCCGACATCATTCTGAACTGTTCGGCCAGCGATGAGTTGATTGGTAAGCATGCCTATCTGCGTTCGCTGCTGGCTCAGCAGAGTGCAAGAACCATGAGCGGATATGTGTATGCTTCTTGCGGTTTCGGCGAGTCAACACAGGATGTGGTATATGGTGGCAATGCCATGATTTTCGAGAATGGCAAATTGCTGGTTGAGGGAGAACGCTTCTCGCTGCAACCGCAGATGCAGATAGCCCAGATAGACGTAGAACGCCTACGTACAGAACGGCATACCAATTCGACATTTATCAATGCCCAGCGAAATGCACATGCGCTTATTATTAACGCAAAACCTGTGATGGATGAACATCCTTTTGAACTCATCAGAAAAATAGATGCGCATCCCTTTACACCTGCCGATGAGGAGATGGAAAGTACTTGTGAGGAAATCCTGAATATTCAGACAGCAGGATTGGCTAAGCGACTGCTGCACACCAATTGCCAACACGTAGTGGTAGGAATCAGCGGTGGGTTGGATTCGACTTTGGCTCTGCTGGTCTGCATTCGTACGTTTGACAGAATGGGACTGGACAGGAAGGGTATTGTAGGGGTGACCATGCCTGGATTCGGTACTACTGACCGTACACATGATAACGCTTCGACGCTGATGCAGACGCTGGGAATATCGCAGATGGAGATCTCTATCTCGAAGGCTGTGACTCAGCACTTTGAAGATATAGGTCACGATGCAGCTATTCATGATGCTACCTACGAGAACTCACAGGCCCGTGAAAGAACACAGATATTGATGGATCTGGCTAACAAGTTGAATGCTTTGGTGGTAGGAACGGGCGACCTGTCGGAGCTGGCGTTAGGATGGGCAACCTATAACGGAGACCACATGTCGATGTACGGGGTGAATGCTGGTATTCCTAAGACATTGATTCAGTATATCATCCGTTATATTGCCACATTGCCAGCCTTTAGCGCACAGAAGGATACCCTGCTGGATATTATCGATACACCGATATCGCCAGAGTTAACTCCTGCTGACAAAGAAGGTAACATACAGCAGAAGACGGAGGATTTGGTCGGTCCTTATGAGTTGCACGATTTCTTCCTCTACTACTTCATGCGATATGGATTCCGACCTGCTAAGATTTTCCTGTTGGCACAACAGGCATTTGGTGATGCTTACAGCAAGGAGACGATCAAAAAGTGGCTGACAACATTCTGTCGTCGATTCTTCTCCCAGCAGTTTAAACGCTCGTGTCTGCCTGACGGACCTAAGGTGGGCAGTATCTCGCTCTCGCCACGTGGCGACTGGCGCATGCCCAGCGATGCATGTAGCACATTGTGGCTGAAGGAATGTGAGGAACTGTAAGCCCCGCGAAGATGGAACAGATAACGAGTGCACAGAATCCGAAAATCAAGCTTCTGCTGGAGTTGCAGCAGAAATCTTCCGTGCGACGACAGCATGGTCTTTTCGTCGTAGAAGGCCGTCGGGAGATAGAGCGCTGCATCAACAGCGGCTATCAGGTTGACACTTTGTTCTGGTGTCCTGAGATATTCGGGACGGAGGAACCGCAGGTAGGAGGTGCCCGTCTGTTCCAAGTCACTACTGATATATATAATAAGGTGGCATATCGCGGAGGTACCGAAGGTGTGATTGCTGAGGTGAACGTTCGTCAGCAGACGCTGAAAGACCTGAAGTTGCAGAAACGTGCACTTGTCGTCGTGATGGAAAGTGTCGAGAAACCCGGCAATGTAGGCGCGATACTCAGAACGGCTGATGCTGCCAATGCGGATGCTGTCATCGTGTGTGACCCCCTGACAGACCTTTACAACCCCAATCTGATACGTGCTTCGGTAGGTGCCTTCTTTAGTGTTCCATGTGTGGCTTGCACGTCGGAAGAGTGTATAAAATGGTTGAAGGAGAATGGCATCCAGATTCTGACGGCACAGTTGCAAGACTCTTGTTTTTACTACGAGTCTGATATGGTGCGCTCCACGGCTATTGTCGTAGGGACGGAAGCAACGGGACTGACGGACCAGTGGCGTCAGGCAGCCGATGCGCATATCCGAATTCCGATGTTGGGGATAGGTGACTCGCTGAATGTCAGCGTATCGGCAGCCATCATCATGTTTGAGGCCGTCCGACAGCGGCAATATCCGCAGAGAATACTCTAATCAGGGGAAAATCATAATTTATAGGGATTGCGGGTGTAAAGGATTATTCGTACCTTTGCACCCGTAATTGCATGATAAATGAAAAATAAGGTATTGTTTTTGACGCTGGCTTGTGTATTGGCGATGCCTGCACACGCACAGAAACAGGACGAAATGCGGAAGGCGGTAGAGTATCTGGCTTCGCAGGATTTGGGTGGCAGATATCCCGGCACTCGAGGAGACACCCTGGCATCGGAGTTTATCGTAGGTCAACTGCATAGCCTGAAGCTGAAGCCCATCGTCAAAGGGAAAAAAGAACAAGGTTTCTATCACGATTTTACATACGGGAAGACGAAAGAGCAAGAGCGCACCACGCATAACATTCTGGCTGTACTGCCTGGTAACGACAAGACGCTCAGGAATGAGTATATCGTGGTAGGTGCGCACTACGACCATCTGGGAATGGGCGGTAAGAATTCCGGCTCTCGTCGTCCTGACACGCTGGGTGTGCATCCTGGTGCCGATGATAATGCCAGCGGCGATGCTGTAGTGTTGCAGCTGGCCAAGCATTTCAAGAAAGTAGGTTCACCACGCAGCATCATCTTCGCCTTCTTTGGCGCAGAGGAACAGGGACTGATAGGTTCGAAGAACTTCCTGGAGTGGATGAAGAAGGACGATGGCCGACGCATCAATCTGCCTGAAGATAAGAAAGGCATTGTGGCGATGGTGAATCTGGATATGGTGGGGCGTATGCGCGACAACGCCATGAGCGTATCGGGTACGGGCACCAGTACAGACTTCAAAGCGATGGCTGAGGCTGCTGCAGAGCAGACGAAACTAAATATATCTTGTACCCCCGACGGCTATGGGCCCAGCGATCATGCGTCGTTTGTGGCACAGGATATCCCCGTGCTCTTCCTCACGACGGGCGGACACATGGAGTATCACACGCCAGGCGATGTACCTTCGACGCTGAATTACGATGGTATGCAGCAGACGCTCGATTTCTCGAAGTCGCTGATTGCGAAGATTGCCAATATGCCTACGACACCTAATTACATCAGCGTGCCCAGCACCAATAAGATGAAGCACGGAAAGTTTAAGGTGACATTAGGACTGATGCCCGATGTGATGGGAGCAAGTCGTATTCCTGGTCTTCGTGCAGATATTGTGGTGGCAGGAAAGTCGGCCCACAATGCAGGTATCCGTAGTGGTGATATCATTCAGGAGATCGATGGTAAGCCCGTAACGAATATGGACGACTATATGCAGCGCTTGTCGGAACTGGAACCCGATACCACCGTGCCCGTGAAGGTGCTGCGCAACGAAGAGACCATAACCTACCAGGTTCACCTGATGGGAAAGGGGAAAAAGTAAAAAGATAAAAAGGTAAATTATGAAGAGTATAGGCTATTGGATGGTGGCCATCGGCATCACTCTGTCGCTGAGCATATATCAGCGTATGACGGGCCCCACGCATCCACAAAAGGTAGATATTGAACTCAATGGTGAAGACTATCGGGTGAAGCTGCCCAGAAGTGGGGTGCAGAAGGATGAAGTGATCAGTCTGAAGGATTTGCCATCCGACGTTAAGGCACAGATGCACTACCGCCGTTATCCTACAGCAGAGGCCTACACAACGGTGGACTTCGTTTGGACTGACAACGCGTGGCAGGCCGCTCTGCCCGTACAGCCCGTAGCAGGGAAACTCGAGTATTATATAACCGTCAACGGCAAAGACTATCTGAAGGATGAGCCCGTGATAATCCGTTTCCGCAACGATGTGCCGGCATATATCCTGATTCCGCATATCCTGCTGATGTTCGGTGCTATGCTCTTTGCGGTCTATGCCCTTATGATGGTGACGATGCGCATGGATTACAGCAAGTGGCTGAAGATTACGGTGGCCACGTTGTTCGTGGGCGGATTCATCTTCGGACCACTCGTTCAGCATGCCGCCTTCGGACCTTGGTGGACGGGATTCCCTTATGGAACGGATCTTACAGACAATAAGACGCTTATCTCCTTCCTGTTCTTCCTGGCTGCATTAGCTACCTTGAAGTGGAAATACAACAAGTGGATTGTCGCTCTGGCTGTACTGGTGATGATAGCCGTCTTTACTATTCCTCACAGCGCCTACGGCTCTGAATATGATTATTCAACACAACAATTAAAAAAATAGAATTATGAAAAGGTTTATGACAATGACGTTGGCTGCGTTGGCCTTCGTAGTGAGTATGAGTTCGTGTAGTAAGGATGACGATGCGCCTGAGGTGGCTGTGGCTGAGCTAGTGGCAGGTACTTATTCAGGTAATGAGATTGTCATGGTGATGGGTGAGGAATCGTCGAACGAGACCAAGATCTACTCGTTTGAGAAAGTCACAGACACATCCGTCGACATGCTGATTCCTGAAATGGGTATGGGTGGTCACATGAGCATTCCTGCACTTCAGGTGAAGAATATCCCCTTGAAGAAAAATGGTAACACAATAGTCGGAGAGCTTGCTTCTTACGCAGGTACTGTAATCAATGCCGATGGGGCTGAGAAAGCATTTACCATCACAGGGCTGGTGATCCTGATTGATGGCAATAACATCGCCGTGACCTATTCGTTGAAATATGGCAACATGCCGATGTCGATGGAAACCACGCTGATTGGAACCAAGAAGTAAATTGAAAAGCAGGTTTTCATATTCAGTTTTAGCAGGCATGACTTTGCTCATGCCTGCTGTTAATCTCTCGGCCCAGAACTACCGCGACTCGGTAGAGCTCGATCCGATTGTCGTCACGGCTTCGCATACACCCAAGGCCCTGAAGGATGCCCCGGTGGTGACGCGTCTGATTACGCGCCACGATATCAGGATTGCCGATGCCACCAATATCCAGGACATGCTTATTCATGAGATACCGGGTCTGGAGTTCGGCTTTGCCATGGCTCAGGAGACCTCGCTCAACATGAGTGGCTTCGGGGGCAATTCTGTGCTCTTCCTCGTCGATGGCGAACGAATGGCGGGTGAGACGATGGACAATGTCGACTACAACCGCATGAACCTCGACAACGTAGGCCGTATCGAGATTGTGAAGGGCGCATCGTCGGCTCTCTATGGCTCGAATGCCGTGGGTGGGGTGGTGAACATCATCAGTCGGGAGAACCTGGAGCCCTGGACCGCTAACGTCAATTCCCGTTACAGCACCTTCGGTCATGAATGGCGCAATGGAGCCAGTTTCTCGTTCAATACGAAGAAATGGAACTCGCAAACCAGTTTCCAGCACACGAAGATAGATCCTATCGACCTGCCTAAGCGTTACTCTTCAGAAGAGATAGCCATGGAACTGCTGAAGAAGGCGCAGGGACTGCCCTATAACGAGCAGGTGCTCAATGGCGATGACTCCAATCTGAGCCGACTCTACGGCCAGAAGACGTATAACGTGAAGGAACGTCTGACGTGGCGGGCTACTGATAAGCTGACACTCATCGGCAGGGCGGGCTACTTCTTCCGTACCAGCGAGCGTGATACCTATAACTATCATTTTAATGGCTATAGCGCAGGACTGAGAGGAAAGTATGCATGGGATAAAGGTCGGCATCTTGAATTGTCGTATGCCTACGATCAGTATGACAAGGCCAACTTTATGCCGGACGGAACGCGTACACACGACCACGACTATAGTAATAGGCAGCACGTGGTACATGCTCTGTACCATCACGCCTTTGGCAAGAACAGTCTGATACTGGGTGCTGACTACGTGAATGACTACCTTTCCACCTATCAGTTTATAGATGATGTGAGCCACTCACAGAATAATATCGATGGTTATGCGCAGTTCGACTGGAACATTACCGACAGACTTAATGTAGTGGGTAGCGTCAGATTTGACTACTTCTCAGCCTCTGCACAAAAGGCGTTGACCGAACGTCTGGCTGTCGTTTATAAGTTGCCTTGGGTGACACTCCGAGCCAATTACGCAAGCGGCTTCAGGGCCCCGTCGCTGAAGGAGATGTATATGCACTTCGATATGGGTAATATGGGATATATGCTTATCGGCAATCCAGAACTGAAACCTGAGCGAAGCCATAATTTCAATATTGCCCTTGAGAGAATCAAACGTATCAGGAAGGGTAGTTTCTTAGATGGTGTGTACACCTTCACGCTCATGGGGTCTTGCAATATTTTTGACAAGCGCATCACTACTATCGCTTACGATTACAAGGACGGCAAGACTCAAGAGACGATGCCTGGAGCTCTGTACTTCAATCAAGACGGCATAACGGTTTGGGGCGTTGACGTGAGTCTTGGACATGCGTTGAACTGCGGACTGTCGCTGAAGCTGAACTATTCGTGGATGCACGAGAAAGGCAATGTCTTTTACTCCGATTTTAACCAGCCGCGTAACCATTCTGTGACCTGGCGCTTGGGATATAATCATCGTTTCTCGCGTTTCTATGCGCTTGATGCTGCACTCTCAGGACGCAGTCAGGGAAAACCACAGTCAGGACGCAAGGATGTAGACCAGGGATATACCATATGGAAGCTGATGCTCCAACATCATATCTGGAAAGGCATCCATGTCAATACTGCCATCGACAACCTCTTTGGCTATAAGCCGGAAGGCTATTATTATTCTTCCCCTTTGACGACAGGTACTTCGTTTAGCATTGGCGTTTCGCTTGATTTGGACAAAATGATTTAAGTTGAATATTTTGATAGTTGATTATATCGATACAAATAATTAGATTTTAGTTAATAACGTTAAAATTAACGGAAATAATTAACTTAGAGACTTCTTCGTATCAGAAAAAGCATTACCTTTGCTGCTGATATGAAGAAGTCTA
>ERZ842401.768-NODE-768-length-47343-cov-5.682964_pt1 | contig 47343 bp, 29 predicted proteins | sample MGYA00521270_ERZ842401 | MGnify/ENA primary metagenome ERZ842401 (study PRJEB31892, sample SAMEA3878208) | bioreactor metagenome | biome: Moose rumen | place: Sweden | collected 2011-10 | study: EMG produced TPA metagenomics assembly of the PRJEB12797 data set... | reverse complement strand
AATTTGCCGAGATAATTTACAAGAATGTTGACGCAATGACGCTTGACGATTACAGAAAACTTTATAATTCCCGAACGAAAAATCAACAGTTATTTGCGTGTTTCGTAATCAGTGTACCTGACAGCATTGAAGGAATATTCGAGAGTGTGAAGAATGCCAGCATAATAAGTAAATTCGGCGGAGGAGTCGGCGGAAATTTTGGACATTTACGGGAGCAGAGTTCAGAAATAGCCGGCGGGACTGGAGGAAAAGCATCCGGACCTGTTTCATTTATGGAAACTTGGAACACAATGGGCGCGGTAGTTGTTCAAGGAGGAAAGCGCCGGGCTGCGTTAATGGGAATGTTATTCGATGATCACCCGGATATTTATGATTTTATAGACTGCAAAACAGAAGACGGGAAGCTATCATATTTTAATATTTCCGTAGCAATTTCAGACAAATTAATAAACGCAGTGGAAAAAGATGAAGATTTTGAATTAAAATCCAGAGTTGACGGCCATGTCGCAAAAAAAATAAAAGCTCGCGATTTAATGGATCACATTTGCGAATCAGCATGGAAGCGCGGAGATCCCGGAGTATTTTTTATAGATCGTGCGCGGCAAGATAATATTTTAAAATTAAGTTCGGATTGGGATATAGAATCTACGAACCCATGCGGTGAACAGCCTTTGCCGAATTTTACGAGCTGTAATTTAGGTTCGGTGAATGTAGAAGTATTTGTAAAGGATAAAAAATTTTTATGGGATGAATTTGAGGCGCAAATATTCAGGTCGATGTATTATTTGGATTTAGTAATTGATGCGTGCAGTTATCCTCTTGAAAAAATTGGCGAGCGTACGAAATTAATACGCCCCGTTGGACTTGGAATAATGGGACTTGCGGATGCTTCGATATTACAAAATATAATTTACGGTTCAGATGAGTTTAATAATTTCTGCGAAAATTTAGGCAGTTTAATGGCTCGATCTGCTTTAACTGCGAGTATAAAACTTGTGACGGATGTAAATAAAAATCCATTTCCAGAACATGAATTAATAAAAAAATTATTTGAAAATTATCATGACGGAAATTTAAAGAGAATGCGCGATGAAAAATTAATACCGAATACTCTTTTAAACACTCTCGAAGAATTTAAGAACAATGAAGAATTAGAATTTATATTAAATAATTTATATGCTGGAAATTTGCGTAATTCTCGCCGTCTTTCGATTGCTCCGACTGGATCTATATCGATGATACTTGATGCTAGTTCCGGGATTGAGCCTAATTTTGCGTGGTCGTGGAGTCGTAAAATTTCAAAATCTGATGGCTCCGGTTTTGAGGATCGTGACTTTTGGCACAAATTAATAAAAGATTCTCAGCGCGAAGAGTATAAATTATCAGGCGGGAAAATTTCTGATCCGGTTTATGTAACGGCTTATGATATTACGACACAGCAGCATGTAAAAGTAACCGGGATATTTGCGCAATATATTGACAGCGGAATAAGCAAGACGGTAAATTTAAAAAATTCTGCAACAGTTGAAGATGTTAAGAACGTTTATAAAGAATGTTACGAGCTTGGGTGCAAAGGAATAACGGTTTACAGAGATGGCTCGAGATCGTTTCAGCCTGTTGAAGTGAAGAAAACTGAAAATGAAAATGCCCCGGCTCCTTCTTCTTCTGAACCTGAAAAAAATTATTCTCATAAAGTTAAGGAGCGTCCCGGGCTTGTAGTATTTGGCAAGACCATAAAAGATAAAACTCCTTGGGGCAGCATATATATAACATTAAATTTTGATGGGCATGATCCGTTTGAGACGTTTATAAACATTGGGAAAAGCGGTTCAGAAATGAAAGCAATGACCGAAGCATTATCGCGAGTAATTTCGATTGGACTGCGTTCGGGTTGCAGCATAGAAGATTTTATAGACACGTTAAAAGGTTTATCGGGTAAAGAATTTTGGATGCTCGAATGTGATGATGAACACGTAGTGCGTTCAGTGCCTGAAGCGATTGCGTTATTACTTGAAAAATTAATTGACCGTAAAAATTCCGAAGAGCTTGCGAAAAATTCAAAAGGATTCTGCCCTGATTGTGGTGCGCCACTTGAATTAATTTCAGGCTGTGAATATTGTTTCAGCTGCGGTTACAGCCCGTGCAAATAATAAAATAAAAAATAAAAAATAAAAAAAATCCTCTCCCGAAAATTAAAGGAGAGGAATTAAATTAAAAAATTAAAATTTATTTCTCAACTTTCACCGCGATAATTGGCTCGTAAATCGTTCCAGCCTCCAAATATACCGACACCGTTATAAAATGACTTTCCGGAACTTCTGTAACTTCTTCGCCGGATTCATCGTAAAATTCTGCAATGTCGCTTTCGTTTTCGTCGTCGGCTTCGGCTTCAGCTTCATCGTCATCATAAACTGGGAATGATTTCCAAACAAGTTCAAGACCTTCCGGAATTTCTTCGTCAAGTTCAACAGGAATTTCATAAAATCCCGATTCAGTCACGCTGATTTCTGGTAACACCGCAGCTATTAAATATTCATCGCTCTGTGCTAAATTCACCATTTCAGGCGTTAAACCTTCGCGAGTATTTTCGATTAATTCACCGCTGAAACCTGTCGAAGCTGTAGTTGTTGCTGTTGCTGTTGAAAATTCATAAGGCGCAGAAGTATCAGAAGCAGAACCAGCAATAATTAACGTGAAACTTTTTGAAGCAGAACCAGCCGAATTTTTAGCCTTTATTTTGACTTTATAATTTTTTGCTTTCGTTGGCGTTCCTGAAATTAATCCTGATTCGCTTATCGTCAACCCCGCAGGCTTCGTACCAGACCATGACCACGTAATATTTACGCCCTGTGAAACTTGCATTTGTGCACTGTATGAACTCCCAACAGTTCCATCGGGAAGGCTCGCGGTATCGATTACGGGTTTTTCTGGCTTTATTACGAGTTTATAAGTTTTTTCGGCGGTCTCTCCTGCTGCATTCGTCGCAACTATCGTTAAACTAAATTCTCCGGCTTCGGTTGGTGTTCCGCTTAAAGTTCCCTCGCTGGCATCAAGCGTTAAACCTGCCGGCAAAGTGCTCGAAGTGCTCCAGGTGATTGGCGCAGTGCCTTTTGAAGCTTTTAATTTTGCGGAATAATTTGCGTTCATAGTTCCTTTTTTGAGGCTCGAAGTTGAAATTTTTGGAGGAACTGCATTTATTTTTATTGTCACATCCGCTGTAGCATCTCCCGCAACCGTCGAAGCCTTGACGTTAAATGTATATGTCCCGAATCCCGTCGGCTTGCCTTTTATAGTCGCAGTCTTCTCAACAAATGTTAAACCATCCGGCAATGTCGCCCCGTCGCTTAAACTCCAAGTTACAGATTTTGGTCCGGCTGATAATGTTAATTTTGCGCTGTAACTTTTTCCGGTCGTGCCTTCTTTAATTTTTGCGGTCGATATTACAGGCTTATCATATATAACAATTTTTATACTCTTCGTTACGTAACCTGTATCGTTCGTCGCTTTAAATTTCACGCTGTAATTTCCCGATTTTGTTGGAGTCCCGGAAATTTCTCCAGTGCTCGACACGCTCAAACCATCCGGCAATTTTTCGGCGGTTATAGTTACGGTTTCAGTCCCGGTGTATTCAAGAGTTCCGGAATATGACTCGCCTACAACTCCGGCGCTGAAATCTTTTGCAACTGAAGCAATTTTAGGTTTTACGCCTTTTATCGTCAATGTTACAGTTTTTTCTGCGCTTCCCACATCATTCGAAGCTATAAACGTTAATTCAAGTCCCGAACATGTTTCAGTCGGAGTCCCGGAAACTTGCCCGGTCTCGCCGTTAAATTCCAAACCTGCAGGCAGCGTCCCATTAGTTAAAGCCCATGTAACAGGACTTCCAGCACTTACAGCGAGTTTTGAAGAATATTTTTTATTGATCGTTCCATTTAATAGAGATTTTGTGCTGATGACCGGCACTTCTGTTATTGTTATGCTAAATTCTGCCGTGTCTGATCCGTAATCGTTTTCAGCTTTTACCGTAAATGTATACGTTCCTTTTTTTGTTGGAGTCCCGGAAATTTCTCCGGTGTCAGAATCAATTTTTAACCCAGTCGGCAAACTTCCAGACGAAATTTTAAAAGTTATAGTATCTTCTCCATCAGCCGTAACAGTTTCGCTGTAACTATTTTTCAAAATTCCTGAGCTTAATGAACTCGTCGTAATTGAAGGTTTTTTATTTTCTTCAACTGTTACTTCAATAGTGTACGTAACTTTATCAGAGTCGACACGGTTCGAAGCTTCGATCGTAAATTCAAATGTTCCGCCCTTCGTTGGAGTTCCAGAAATTTCGCCGGTGCTCGCGTTAAATGTTAAACCATCTGGTAATGTGCCACTCGATAAACTTAAATTTATTGGCTGCGTTCCAGTTGCTGTAATTGTCACGCTGTATGCTTCTCCGAACGCCGCAGCATCAAGGCTCAAAGCTCCGAGCGTTAATACTGGTGCTACTGCAGGAATTTTTAAATTAAATTCTTTTGCGTCCGACCCGTAACTATTTGTCGCAACTATTCCAAATTTAAAATTACCGTAGCTCGTTGGAGTTCCGGAAATTTCTCCCGTGTCCTCGTCAAGTTCTAAACCATCCGGTAAACTGTCATCACCGCTCACTGTCCAAACTATAGAAGCAGCTCCAGTCGCCTCAAGTGTAAAACTATATGAATCATTAGCGTTTATATCATCGACCGTTATATTTTCAAGTTCTGATGTCAATATCACAGGCGAATTTGAAGCGGTTAAAGTTACGCCCATCAATGTAGATGTTTTATAACCAGTATCATAATTATATGTAACGCTCTCCGGAAGCTCATCAAATGTCGCAACACCGTCAGAATATGTAACAGTTATTGAATTATTCGATGAATCTTTTGCCGTAACACTGTTAATTTTTGAAACATCATCAACATAATTATTTAAATCAACATAATACGTGCTTTGATCACTGCTCTTTATAATTATCAGATTATCTATATTTTGCCCGCTGATATTTCTAGTACTTAAAGCAGTCTGCGCACTCAAATCCAATTCAGCTAAATTATTATTTGTACAGTAAAGCGCGGTAAGAGCGGTGTTATTAGTTACATCGAGTTCTGATAATTTATTACTCTGACATCTCAACTGTGTTAAAGCCGTGTTATTGCTGATGTCAAGTTCTGAAATTTGATTGCTATGACACATAAATATTTGAAGTTTTGTCAGTTTTCTCACATCAATTTCAGTTAAATTATTATTGTGCACTTTTAAGGTTGTGAGATTCGTAAAATTTTCCACTCCGCTTAAATCCGTGAGACCTTTAGAACTTACGTCAATTTCTGTAATATCTGCAATTTCTTCATCGTCAAGATATCCATCTGAATCAGAATCAAAATTTTCGCTTACATATTCTCTGAAATTTTCATCCGGGAAATTCGTTGCGTTTATCATCAAATCGGATCTATATGTTAAAGTTACGTCCATATATTCAGAATTATAACCGGTTGAGTAATTATATTTCATGTATGCCGGTTTCTCTTTAAATGTCGCAAGAGCTTTACTCGCGTTATAAGTCGTTGAAACTTTTTGATCGGCACTGTCATAACCTAAAACGCTCGAAGTTATTACATATGCTTTTGAAATTCCGGTGAAAAAATTTGACAAATCCGCCGTATATTTTCCGCCCGACTCTTCAACAACTAAACCGGCAATATTTTGAGCACCAACTGAAACGCTTTCTAAATTTGAATTTGAACGCAAATCTAACCCGTTTAAATTATTATTAGTGCATTCTAGAATTTCAAGAGCGTCATTATTTCCCAAATCCAACGCATCTAAATCGTTATAGCTGCAATATAATTCAGTTAATGCGGTGTTATTGCTGAGATCGAGGTCAGTTAAATTATTGTCCGAACAATCGAGCCAGGTGATGCTTTTATTATAGCTCAAATCTAAATCGGTCATGCCGTTAGAACTGCATTTCAGCCAAGTAAGAGCGGTATTTTTTGTTATGTCGAGTTCTGCGATGTTACACCCATAACATGAAACGCGAGTTAAACTGGTGTTCTTCGTTAAATCCAGTTCGCTTAAATTACGGTTATTAAAACAAAATAAAATTTCAAGTTCGGTATTTTTTGAAATATCCAGCTTACTTAAATTATTATTTTGGCAATAAAGCTCCGTCAGGCTCTCAAAACATTCAATCCCGGTTAAATCGCTTATGCCCTTGCCGCTTACGTTGATCATTTCAATATTTTCGTATTCGGCTATATCAAGCTGATTATTATTATTTGTGTCGTAATTCTGCTTCACAAAATTTCTGAAAGTTGCATCGGGAAATCTTGTTTCATTAATCGAGTAATTATAAGTGGCAGCCTCAACTTGAACGGGCAAAAGAAAAATAAACGCCAGAAAACTTAAAAAAATTTTCCTATACATCTTAATAAACAACCTCCTTTTAAATTCGGGTATCAGTTTGTATTATTATCGGAAGTTTTATATATTTTTCAATTAATAATTTAATGTAAAATATTTTCTGAATTGATTTAATTTTATTTAATTTAATTTAAGGGGGAGTTTAATTTGAGGCATAAAAAATTTTTTTCGCTGTCGTTCATTTTAATATTTATCCTGTCTTCATCCTGCCAATTTAAAATTTACGCGCAAGATCAAAATATTTTAAATTCCGAAGCCGTAATAGCTTGGGGGACAAAAGGTACTACAGATATATTATTCAGAACCCTGCTGAAATATGTCGATGGATCAAAATATAATTTGAAAATTACACCTGTTAATAAAACCGGTTTTGCAGGAGCTTACGCAACAAATTACGTAAATAATCAGGAATCAAACGGAAAATATTTATTAATAAATGCCGAAAATCCTCCGTTATATGAATTTTTAGGTTATGGAAATCTCGATTATGATAATTTTGAATGTATTTTACTCATTGCCACAGACATCGTAGCAATAATTTCGCCTGTAGATTCCGAGTGGCATACGTTCAGTGAAATAGTCGAAGCATCAAGAGCAGGACGAAAAATAACAATGTCAATTACGAACGTTGGGGGATTATCATGGAACGCTGTATCAGTTTTACAGCCTTATACGAAAACTTATTTTATTCAGGAATGGTATCAGACTGACAGTTTAGCAGTGAGTGCAGTATTTGAAAATGAAGCTGATTTTACATTCTCAAAAATACAGCTGGCACGAGAAGCAACCCGAAACGGAAGAGCTAAAATTTTGGCGATACTCTCAGATAAAGAATTTCCAGGCGTAAAAGCGAGATTAATAACTGAAGATTTCCCGGAATTTAAAAAATGTTTGCCGTGGGGGCCATTCTACGGAATATTTATAAAAAAGGGCACTGACCCGGAAATTATTTCACGATATAAACAGGCATTCAAAGAAGCTTACGAAAATGAAGAATATCAAAAATATTTAAAGTCCTGTTTTACTATTCCTTTAGGTTTGCAAGGCGAAGAAGCTAACGAATATATAAACAAATGGAAATCAAACACGCTCTCAATATTAAAAAATAGTATGCTTAATATGAACTTTAAATTTAATAGAATAGGGAAGTGAATTTAAATTCATGAAAAATATAAAACTTGAAAATTTAGATGTTAATATCTCAATGATTATTTTGGCGTTAATTTGTCTGCTCGAAATAATGGACTTAATTCCGGATTTATATTTGTCGTCATTGAGTTTGAAACTTTACGGGATTTTAACGATCTTAAGCATTTTGCACCGCGCTAAAAGCAAACATCACACAAATTTAAGATTTATGACTCATGGAGAAAAAATTATGAAACTTTACATGATCGTATCATTATTTAATTTGATATTTCTGGAAGTCGTATTAATTTGGGGCTTGAAAGATTTTATATCCAGAATGAGTTTTACTGAGGAATATGTCTGGAATGGAATTTTATATTTAATTTCGCTCATAGTTTATCCGGTTTCAATTTTTTACGTGATCATCGGGAGAAATTCATAACATGATAATAATTATAATTCTTGCGATGTTATTTATTTTATCTTTAACTGGGCTTTCGTTATTTTCGAGTATATTCGCAGCATCATGGATAACTTTTTTTGACGGCCTTGTAACAGCTTCTGAGCTTTCATATTATGCTGTAACGCGGACAATTCACGAAGATGGAATACCGATATTATTATTTATAATAGCTGGCAAAATAATTTTTTCCGGCGGACTCGCGATGAAAATCAGCGATTTATTAAATTATTTCATAGGCAGATTAAAAATTTTTATGCCGTTATCTGCGGTGCTTGTGACTGTTCTTTTTTCGTCTGTTTCGGATTCTTCGGCTTCAGTTGTTGCGGCTGCCGGGAGTTTATGTTATCCGTTATTAGTTTCAGCCGGTTATGATAAAGCTTTCAGCGCGTCAATAATAATGTGTGCAGGAATCTTAACTTATTTAATACCGCCCAGCACTCCATTAAAAATTATGACTGGACTTTCATATTTAAACGCTGGAATATGTCAGCGGGTTGGTTTATTCTTAGGTATAATTTTGACGGTTGCGCTAATAATTTATATATATGTATATTGCTCTGTAACTTCGGACGGAGATCAGAAAAAACTTTCAGAGCGTCACGAGAAAATTAAATCTCAGGGATTTTTTGCAACGTTATTTGATGGATTTTGGGTTTTTGCAATGTTAGTTGTTGTAAGCATTGGACTAATGACAAAATTTTTAACTCCATCGAGAGCTGGAGCGGTTTGCGTTTTACTTGGGAGTTTTTTAACTTTACGAATTTACAAAACTTTAACGCTGGAAAAAATTATAAATTTAATTCGTGATACCATGTTGAATATTATGGCGTTGTTAATAGTTTTATTTGCTGCGAATTTTTTATCGTCATGTATTGAAGAACTTGGAATATTAAATATTATTACGGAAATAGTTGAGGGTTTTGACAGTAATTTTCAGACTGCGACGCTTTTAACTTTAGGCATGTTAATAATTCTTGGAATGTTCGCGGAATCTTTAAATAGCGTGTACATGTTAGTGCTTGTAATAGTTCCGATGGCGTTCAGACTGGGCGGAGAACCTTATCACGCATTAGCCGGAATGTTAGGAATAAGATCGATCGGGCTTTTAACTCCGCCTGTTGGAGTTGGATTATTTGCGATGATGAATATTTCAGGCTTAACGATGATAGAAATTTTAAAAAAATCATGGGTGCCGTTAATAATTTATATTATTATATGTTTCATGTTTGCATTATTTCCGGGTTTAACGGGTTTTATAGTTTAAATATTAAATAAATTTCAAATGGCGGGGTCTTCATAAATTTTACAGCATGCCCTGCCGCAATCTTTAGCCTGATATAAAGCAATATCACTCTCCGCTATGACCTGCTCAAAAGTTTTGGGAACATCAAAAGTTGACTGCGAAACACCCGCGCTGATCGAAAGCATTTTTAATCCGGGATTAGAGCTGTAATTTTTTGAAAGCGATTTTATAAACGAGCTTACACGCTTCTCAATTTCATACGTTGAAACTTTTTTGAATAACACTACAACAAATTCATCGCCCCCCAATCTGGCAGAAAATCCATCGTGAAATTCTTTCATAATCAACTGCGCCGTTAATACAAGAGCTTCATCGCCGGCTAAATGTCCGTAAGTGTCGTTTAAAATTTTCAAGTGGTCTAAATCTAAATATATGCACGTAATATTAATTTCATCGCGGTTTGCTTCGATGTATTCATTTAAATACCAGCGTGTAGCCAGCCCCGTTAAAAAATCATAATGCGCCATATTAAAAATTTTCTGGTGATATTCCGTGTCGTGAAGATCAGATGAAATTAATTTTTGTAATTTCGTGAAATAAAATTTAACCGTCTCAACGTTCAAAGGACAAGCCCATAAATCAATTAAACAATCAAGGTCATGCAAATTTAATTTTTCTGGATGAGATGTGCATAAAATATATTTGTGAGGATGACCCGTAAAAATTTTTTCATGGGAAATTATTATTTTTGCGTCTGCTTCTACATTTAAATTTTCATCAGCCTCGCAAAACTCATAAATAAAACCTTCAGGAGGCGGAATATTTTTCATTGCATCAACCAAAATTTTATTAATGTTTACAGTTTCAATTATTATTTTCATTTCCATAACAATATCACCGACATATATTCATGAATATTTTTTAACGCTTCAGAACCCGTAAAAATTTTTTCGTCATCAAATCCTGCATGATCAACACGTATAATTTTTTTAAAATTCTTAATATTAATTATCTCACTTAAATTTTTAATTGCACTAGGTTTATAAATCGCAATAACATCAGAATTATTTATAACGTTTAAAATTTTATCATGATTTGCTGTGCCGGGAATTATGCTTAAAATTTCGTCGTCCATCGCTAAAAATTTTTTTGCACACGAAGCCGCCAAAGAATGCGCGGAAATTCCCGGAATTAATTCAAGTTCAATATCAGGGTTAATTTTTTTCCAGATTTCATATAAATATTTTCCAGTCGAATATAAAACGCTGTCACCAATTACGGGGAATAAAATATTTTTTTCGCTATTAATTTGAGCGTTAATTTTTATAATTTGTTCGTAAATAATTTTGTCACGCAAATTAAAATCCCGTGTCATTGGGAAATATACCGGCATTAAAATTTTATTTTTATCAGGGAAATAATTTAAAATTATATTTTCAGCGATGCCGGGCTTATTAATATTTGCGCGCGGAATTATAATTAATTCAGAATCGCGAATTAATTTTAAAGCTCGTTCAGTTATTAAATCGGGGTTCGAAGGTCCGACACCTGTAATAATTATTTTTATTTTGCGTGTATTCATTTTAAATTTATAATATCACAAAGCCCGAAAGGAGGAATTTAAAAATGTTAATGTTTATATCGTTTATAGCAATGACGGTTTTCATGTTTGGGTTATGGTCGTGGGCGCAATCTGGTTCGACGTTATGGCAAATATTTAGGATCAAACGCAATTCAGATTTTATGACTTACGATGAAAAACAGAAGGCCGAAGCGGAAATAAAAAAACTTGAAACTTTTACTGATAGGGCTTTGAGAACGAGTTTAAAATTAATTGGATTTATGGCGTTATTTGTCTGGTTATTTTTGGGAGTTACGACTGTGCTTAATATGTTCGGAGTAGATTTAATTGGAAGTTTAACGGCTCGTGCTCAAAAATATTGGGCTTCGCCTGAAGTTGCTTCAAAGAATGCTGCGAAAAATCGTAACAGCACTTTAAAGGCGTTAAGTTCAGGGGTAAGAAAGTGATCAAGTTATTAATATTCGACCATGATATGACGATTGTGGATTCAAGTTACGCGATCATGGCCGGGTTTAATTACGTTGCGAGAAAAAATAATATTCCTGAAGTCGATCACGATAAAGTAATGAAATATATTGCGTGTCCGATTAATGAATATTGCAAAAATTTGTTGGGTGATTTTAAACCCGAATGGATTCAAATGTATCGCGACAATAACGCAGAATATGAACGCAAATTAATTAAGCCGTTTGATGACACGATCCCAACGCTTGAGAAATTAAAATCGATGGGGATAATTTTAGCGATGGCTTCAAATCGTGAACTGCCTTCAAGAGTGTGCGAGCGTACAGGATTAAATAAATATTTTAATTTGATCGTTGGAGCTTTAGAACCTTTTGGGAAAATTCCGTATAAGCCTGATCCCGTGATGCTGAATAAAATTCTCGAATATTTTAAAATTTCTCGTGAGAATGCTATTTATATAGGAGATGCCGAAATTGATATTAAAACCGCAATTAATTCAAATATGCGCGGGATCGGAATAACAAAAGGAAATTTAACGGCCGAAGAATTTATTAAAATAGGCGCATGGAAATCTATAAATAATTTGAGCGAATTAATCGAAATAGTGAACAGTGAAAATATATGAGTGATTTAGGGCCATTATCATCATACGGGGAATATATCGAAGAAAATAAAGCTATCGCCGAACGCAAAAAAAATATTTTTGTTCCGGAGAATCAATTATCTGAAGAGATAAGCCCGTATTTATTACAGCATAAGGACAGCACAGTCGGCTGGTATGCTTGGGGGGATGAAGCGTTTAATATTGCACGCCGCGAAGATAAGCCGATATTTTTATCGATTGGATATTCAACGAGTCACTGGTGCAGCGTCATGGATAAAGAATGTTTTAACGATCCCGAAGTCGCCGAAATGTTAAACGATACTTGCATACCCGTAAAAGTTGACAGGGAGGAGCGTCCGGATTTAGATGCTTTATTTATGGAGGTCTGTATTGCTCAAAACGGGAGCGGAGGGTGGCCGTTAAATATTTTTTTGACACCTGAAGGACTTCCGTTTTTTTGTACGACGTGGCTGCCGAAAAGAACCAGAGGCCAAATGCCCGGCATGACTGATATATTACCGCGAGTAAAATGGCTGTGGTTGATGCAGCGTGAAGACATTGACCGAACAGCAGAAGAATTAACGAAACAGGTGAAGGAAAGATTTAATATTTTTGCTGGTTCAAAATTTGGCGGAAAAATCGGATCGATTCCTGCACATGAGGCGTTTATAAATTTGAGAAATAATTTTGATGTTCAGTGGGGAGGTTTTGGGAAAAGTCCTAAATATCCAGATTTCACGAAATTATTATTTTTATTGAGATTTGCTGATGAAAAATCCGGATTTCACACGACAGGTTATGAACGTTACGATGCTTTCACTATGGTAGATATTACACTGCGTAGGATGTGGCGCGGAGGGATTCATGATCATTTGGGCGGAGGATTTTCGGTATATTCGGTAGATAGTCATTGGCTTGTGCCGCATTTTGAAAAATTTTTGTGTGATCAGGCCATGTTGTTATTAATTTCGTCTATAGCGCAGGATTTAAAGGGGAGTCCGTTTCATCATTTGATGGCAGAGGACATTGTATTTTGTATAAAGCGTGATTTTTGCAACGATGAATCATACTCTCAAGGTTTTAGGTCAGCGATTGGAGGCGATACTGACGAGGGCGAGGGACGTTATTATTTATGGACGGAGGATGAGATCAGAAATATTTTACATGAAAACACCGGTTTATTTTGTACGGCTTATGCTGTTTTGCCTAGCGGAAATTTTGCGGGCGAATTAGCAGGTTCTCACATAGGCTGTAATATTTTGTACGAGGCTTCAACGGTTACGGAATTGGCGCGGCGTTACGGAATAAAGGGCAGCGAAGTAGGTTACAAATTATCTGAGTGCAGAAAATTATTATTGAATGCCAGAGACAAAAGGGTTTCAGGATTTCGCGACGATAAAGTTTTAACGGACTGGAACGGCCTAATAATTGGAGCATTGGCAAAAGCATCAGTAAGTTTTAATAAATCCGAATGGAAGGACATTGCGGAACGTACAGCATTATTTATACAGAGAAATTTGCGTGTGAAAGAAAAATTTTTTCATGTCTGGACTTCCGGAAATGTTACAGTTGAAGCGATGGCTGGGGATTATGCTGAATTATTATGGGGCTTAATGGAATTATATAAAGCCTGTAAAAATTTTAACACCGGCGAAAAGCAATTAAACGACATTTTAAAATTTGCGCAGGAAACGGCGGACGAGATGATAAATAAATTTTATGATGAAAAATCTGGCGGAATAAATTTAATACCGGAAAATTCACCAAATATTTTTACATCGTTTAGGTCTGCTGCTGATAGATATTTGCCTTCGGTTAATGCTTTTGCTGTTGTTGGATTAAACGAGCTGGGTCAAATTTTGGATGAAAAAAAATATTCTGATTATGCCAAAAAAATTATTGAATGTTTTGCTCGTATAGCGTTGGAAGTTCCGATTAAATATTTATCGTTGATGGTAGCGGAATCATTATGGAAGCCGGTAAAGCCTAAAAAAATAATTGCGCAACCTGTAAAGATTCCGACAAATGAAGAATTAGACAACGAAAATAATTTAAATATTCAGGAGCAGGGTAATTCTGAAAATAATAACGAAAGTAAAAATATATCTTCGAGAAGGACGAGGCCGGAACGTTCAGCGAGGGCGGCGAGATCTCACAGGGCTTCACGAACTAGAAAATAAATAATTTTCAACTTTAGGAGGTAATTTATATTTTGAAATTTTTTCGTGTGATCACGGGCTTAATAATGCTTGTGACAATTTTTTTATTTAATTCACCTGTTGTTAATGCTAATTATCAATTTGATGACGTTTACGGATCGAGTGGCTCTGGTGCTCAATGGATAGTAATTACCGGCTCACGTCAAACTAAGGGCGGTGATGCGGATTCCGTTTCAATGGATGTTAAAGGCGATATCGTTTCGGATAGAAATTCTTTAACAATTGAGAGCGGTGAAACAAATGAGGAAGTATCTAACACTGACATATATAATATTTTATTGGTGCTTCCCGAAACTACAACGGATTTGACTATAAATTACGCTTCAACATTTGATGGCGAACCCACAACGCCTGATCTAGTTTTTAGCGATGGAAATTATATTACGTTAAAAAATTCCAGCGGTTCACCAGTCGGAACAGGTTACGATGATAACTGGAAACAATATGTATTTACGATAAATAAAACAAATTCTAACAGCAAGTACGACAGCGTTAAACAATATTTAGGTTTTGGACAAAATCCGTCTGACAAACCTTCGCAGGCTTTAAATATTCCGTTTGTTATTGCGAATGTTTATAATTACACTGCTACTGATAAAACTGCGCCGTTAGTTTTCAGAACGATATTAAGAGACCAAGCATCAAGGGGCAACATAGTAGCATATAATAAATTTAATTGGGGTGTTACAGCTGATACTACACAAGGCGAAAATCAATGGGTATTTTTGGCTTTAGATTCTGAGTCAGATATGTACGACAGCAACCCGGAATATTATTTTTTAACAGCTGAAATTACAAATAATTGCGGAATTAGATACGCCGTTCAGCGTTATGACACTTATACGACTGCAAATCCTCAGCCGAGTTATTGGAAATTTGATTTACCGAGAAATTTATATACTGATGATTTATACCCCCAGTTTTATTTAAATGAATTGAGCCATATTGCTCCCGGTTTAACGAGCGTATACACTGGATTAAGGTTTAACATAAAGGCCGGAAATAAACGCGTAATTCCTTTATATCGTCCGGATCCAAATGATCCTAATCCGTATAATTTAATTTTGAATCATAAAATTATATTTGGTAAAAATTTGGGCGAGGCCACCGGCGAATTAACAGGAAATGTAAAAGCATACCCATATAAAATTACCGGTTTCAGATTGCTGGGCACGAATGATAATTTTTTACCCAATGTCCAAAGAAATTTAAAATCTTCATATACTCCCAGTATGCCTGATGTAGCGACGATTAGTAACGGCTCTGTAGAAGTTACGACCGTTGGTGATGCAAATTCAGTCCTGCATTCCGTAAGATTAAGACAACAAATTACAGGAAATTACAGGCATTCAAAATCTGTTGATGGAATTCTCCCGGTGCATATCACATTTAATATTCCAAAAGATAATTTATTGTTAAGCAAATATTGGGACGCACTTGTCGATGAATGGTATTCAAAAGGCAATATAGATAATTTATTCTCAAAATATTTCAGTATAAATTTATTGTCTTTTGCGACTGACAGCAGTTATATAAATCAACATCTCGATTTAACGGACACTCTCGACAAATTAGGATATTACAAAGATCAAGTAAAAGTATTTGTCGATGAAGATCGCGGAGTTTTGACGGTGAGTTTTATATTATTGCTTTTAGATGGAATTTCTGACGGTGTAAAACCTTCGGTCACAGTTGTTCCGGATGAAATAGATGACGTTTCAAATGAATATATAGTCGTTCGCGATGGCTACGAGGATGATAAATGGGATTTAGGTATATATATAGCTCGCGTAGGATATGAATCAAATATTTATTCCGGTTCGTCTGATGTTTCACCTTCTGCGACTGCTTCAGGAAGTGGCGGAGGCGGTGGCGGATGTAATTCGGGATTTTGGGCGTTAAGTTTTGTATTAATTTTGATATTTGCACTTTCATATAAAAAGTTGAGGTACGAGATTTAACATGAAAAAATTTATTTTATTGGCATTCGTATTATTATTATTTTGTTCTTGTGCTTACGCTGATGTTAAGTACAATGGAACTAATTTCGATAGTTTTGCCGAAGCTGTTGAAGAAGCTAAACGAGTGGACGACGAAGAAGGAAAAACAGCCGACACCGAACCAGTTTTTACGATCAGCGGGACTCATGTATTCGATGAAGAAGACCCCGTGACATTTGACAGCACATTCTCTAATGTTACAGTTGAAGGCGGAACGATCAGAGCATCCAGCGCGATCAGATTTTTTAAAGTCAGCACGACCGTAATTTTTAATAATGTAACTTTTGATGGTAGCAGCATCGGCGGAGGAGTTGAAATAAATTCCGGCGGTAACGCAACATTTTCAAATTGTACATTTAATTCAAATAAGACTACCGGGAACGGAGGAGCTGTATATAATTCCGGCGGTACAGTAACATTTGAAGGCGGTACATTTAGTTCAAACTCTGCTGCTAACGGAGGAGCTATCGCTACAAATGCCGGCGTAACTTTCAACGGGACAGGGACATTTACATCAAATACAGCAACTGAAAACGGTGGAGCAATTTACGTCAACAGCGGAGTAACATTTTCATTTGCAGGTGCGCCAATTTTTACGAGCAATACCGCTGCAACTAATGGAGGCGCAATTTTTTCGGCTGGTACGTTGAGCATGGCCGGAGGAACTTTCAACACTAATACATCAGGCGGAAGCGGAGGAGCTGTATATAATTCCGGGACTTTAACATTTTCCGCTGAACCAACCTTCAACAAAAATATTTCAGAAGGAAGCGGAGGAGCTGTATACTCCACATCAGATTTAACGTTTGCCGGCGGAACTTTTTCAGATAATAAATCGAGTTCGGGTTCGGGCGGAGCGTTATATATTTCTGGAGGAAATTCAACATTTAACGGAGGCGCTGAATTTTCATCTAATAGTGCCGCAATAAACGGAGGTGGCATATATATCGGAGGTGCTACTACTTTTTCAGCCGGAAGCAATACAACATTTATTTTAAAATCTAATTCAGCCGGAACAATGGGAAGCACTGAAGAATATGCATATACAAACGGACTCGGAGGCGCAATTTATTCCGGAAGCAGTAGCACCGTAAGTTTTGGAAGTTTGAGCATTGACGGCGAATCGGCTTATATAGGCAACTGGGGAGCATTTTACATCAGCACCGGTTCAGTAAATATAAACGGGACTTTAAATGTTACGAATAATATGACATCTTGCGGTGGAGGTTTATATATTACTACTGGAAATTTGATGGTCAGCAATACAGCTACTTTTACAAATAACAGAGCCAGAGATCACGGCGGTGCTGTTTACGTAATGTCGACGGGAGTTGTTACATTTAATTCAGGAGCAACGTTCACGAATAATATTGCAAATTCCGACAGCTTGAGCGCAGGAGACGGCGGAGCAATTTGGGCCGGAACTTCTGAAAGTTTTAAAACTTCTGGAAATATGGTTTTTACGCAAAATCAAACTGAGGGCGGCAGCGGAAGTTCAAATATAAATTATGCTGATGGCGGCGCAATATTTATCGCTGGAGGTTCACCGGCTTTTAAAATTACTTCGTCATATAGTTTTACTGATAATGTTTCATACGGAGCAGGCGGAGCAGTTTACGTAATTGGTGAAGTTCAAATAACAAATTACGAGCTGTCAAATAAAAACTCTTCTGAAAATGGCGACGGCGGTTTTGTTTATGCTTCCGGTAACGTAAATATTTCCGGGTCAACTATAAGTAACCAAGAATCCGGAATTTCTGGCGGAGTAGTTTTTTCAGAGGGTAATGTAACAATAAACAATTCAAATTTTAATAAAAACGTTGCAGAAGAATCCGGCGGAGCAATTTACGCAGAAGGTTATATAACTGTCGATAATTCAACATTTGGAAACGCCGAAGGAAATACAGCAGAAGCAAACGGAGGCGCAATTTATTCAGAGAAATATATCAGAATATCGCTCTCTCAATTTAACGATAATGAAGCAGGAGAATCCGGTGGAGCTGTTTATGCTGTTGGAACGTTGACGATCACTAATTCAAGTTTTGGAGCGTTCGGCAAAAATATGGCAAATTCCGGTTCAGGTGGCGCTGTATTTTCGAGTTCTGATGTTACGATCGGTGGAAATTCAGAATTTTTATATAACGAAGTAACATGCGAATCCGGAACAGCTAACGCGAAAGAGGGAGGCGGAGCAGTTTTCTGCGGAGGAGCTTTAACGCTGACCGACTCAACTTTCAGACAAAATCACTCAATTGGAAGAACCAGCACTCAAGGCGGAGGAGCTGTAATGGTTTGGGGGTCAGGCTCGACCATCACCAATTGTACATTTGTAAGCAATGATCACGACAGTTCAGGCCAAGCAAATAACGGAGGCGGAGCAGTTTTTTCAACGGGTTCTCTCACTGTAACGGGTTCGACATTCGGCGAGAACAAAGCCAAAAATAATTCTGCAATAGGCGGAGCAATTGTCGCACATGGAAGCGCCTTAACTTTGGAAAATTGCTATTTATACGAAAATTCAGCGTATAGAAACGGCGGAGGTGTTTACGCAAATTCCGGAATTACTACGAATCAAACAACTTTCAGAGATAATCAGACGACTAACGGAGCAGGCGGAGCAATTTTTGCAATGAGTAATTTAGAATCATCGCTTTCTTATTATTTGAGCAATAGAGCTAACACTGACGGCGGAGCGATTTATTTTAACAATTACAACAGCAGCACGCTCGTAACTGTAACTACTTCGATGTTTGTTTATAATAAAGCAAACGGTGGCTCAGGCGGAGCAATTTACACGTGGTGCGACAAAGCCGACATAAACCGGAGCACATTTGATAACAATCAGGCACAAAATTCCGGCAAAGATACTAAAGGCGGAGCAGGTTATATACGTGTTGAAAGTTCTTCCAGTATAGAAAATTGCACATTTGTCAGAAATGAAGTTTACGGCGGAGAAAATAATTACGGCGGAGCACTTACATTATATGGCGGAATTACAATGAGAAGCTGCACCGTTGCTCTTGAAAATACTGCGAGTCCCGGACGCGGAGGCGGAGTTTATGTTGAGAGTGATACATTAACTTTGGTAGCGAGCATAATCGTGGGCAATAAAGCGACTTTAGGGGCTGATATTCATGTGTCGAGCAGTGCCAGCGCAAGTTCAAGCGGTTATAACAGAATCGGAGTAAACGGAAACGCTGATGCAAATTCACCGATGATGACAAACTGGGGAAATTCTGATGCAGGCGACAAGGAAAACGCGGACTGGGTTACATCTGATTTCTTTGGTGAAAACAATATCGCCGCAAATAATCCCGGTTCAGGTTATGGCTCAACTCCAACGGTCGGATCAAGTTTATATGATACTGTTCCGTTAAAAACGTTAGCGATCGATGATGATGATTTAGATACAGAATACAGAATACTTGACGCTATACGAGGTAACAGGACGGGTTTTGCAGCTGAAACAGATGAGCGCGGAGTGTCGAGGCCGATCCCTTCGTATAATCCGTCAAAAAATATTTATTACGGTTATGACATCGGAGCTATTGAAATGATTCAGGACGGTTACAGATCTGACTCAACTGAAGAAGGTTATACGATCGCAAGCGTTACAATAAGCGGAGTGCCAAATACTTTAATGACGGTCGGACAGACTACGAGCCTCGTTGCAATGGTGAAATATTCAAACGGCAGAACAGCAACCGAAGAAGATATTAACGACCCTGTAACCTGGTCAAGCTCAAATACTGCAGCTGTTACGGTTGATCAATCAGGGAATATCACTGCTGTGGGATATGGATTTGCAAAAATAGAAATTGTGTCTCAACGCGATGCAGCAAAAACTGATTCAGTTATGATTATGGTTTCTGACGCAGATATATATACAAATATCGATCCTGAAATTGCTAACAGATTAGGAGTATTTGTTGAATCTGTAAGCGATCAATATAATACATATTTCAGTTTTGCAGGTGGAGCAACTGACGAGGATATGGAATCAGTAAAGAGCAGTTTTGCAAATCTTTGGTCTGAAACTCCTGCACTAGTTGAAAATATTGATGATAATGACTGCAAATTTACATCTCGTAATTCTGGTTATTCAACGGCAGGTTTTTCATTTGTAAAGCCGGCTTATCAACTTGATATATATAACTGTGATACGGGTAATTTAATACCTATGCTATATCAATGGCAATTTACGGGTGATGAAATAAAAAAATTAATCGGCCATGATTTAAGCGCGGTTAGCATAAACAGTAAGACGACAGTAGATGAAATTTTCAGTGCGTTACGTCCTGATTTTCAAGGTGCAAATAATAAAAGCTTAGTTATATTAGGTGATGGAGGCGAGAGCATTTCGGAAGCAATTTCAGACAAAATATTAAAATTAAGTAAATGCGATTCAAATAAAGGCGTACAAATCGATTTAACTGTTTATATTGCAAATGTCGGAACTTCTACAACTTCGGGAGCTTATTCAGCGTCAGTATCTTCAAATAATAAAGCCGTAATATTATCTGGAGCTGGAAGTAATAAATTGCTTGTTGTACCTGATGGCTCTGATGACGGGAAAATTTCCGGAGCTGTTTGGATGGTCGGGAGGGCATCTGATTCTGGCTCAGGTTCCAGCGGTGGTGGCGGAGGCGGTTGCAACGTCTTCAGCTCAAGTTTAATAATTTTGTTGGCCGGTTTTATTTTCAGACGCAAATATTAAATTTTTTAATTTTATTTTAAGTTTTAAATTTTATTTTGGCGGATTCCTGATTTAAATTTTTATTTTTATTTTTATTTCAGTTCGAGTCCGTCAAATTTTTTTTAATTTCTTTCTCGCAGTTTTACAAAAAAAAAATACGTGATAAACTTAAAGTCAAATAAAGTTAATTAATTATTTGGAGCGTGATTGAAAATGCAATATAAAGATTATTATAAAATTTTGGGAGTTGATAAAAATTCAAGTCCCGATGAAATTAGAAAGGCGTACAGAAATTTAGCAAAAAAATATCACCCGGATGTCTCAAAAGAAAAAAACGCCGAAGAAAAATATAAAGAAATTAACGAAGCATATGAAGTCCTAAAAGACCCGGCCAAAAAACAAAAATATGATAATTTCGGCATGAATTATAATTCCGGGCAAGATTTTACACCGCCTCCAGGATGGCAACATGTCGAATTTAACGGCCAAGATTTAGGCGGAAATTTTAGCGACTTCTTTAATAATTTATTTGGTTCAGGCTTCGGAGGGTTTAACGATGTTTTTAACTCAAGACATCAACAACCGGTTAAAAGCGATTCCGAAGTCGATTTAAATTTAACGCTCGAACAAATTATTACAGGTGGCACACGCGAATTAATTTTAAAAAATTCAAACGGAACTAAACGAAATTTAAAAGTGAATCTGCCTAAAGGAATTACAGAAGGCTCAAGAATTAAATTGCCCGGAAAATCCGAAGGAGGCGGAGATATTTACGTAAATATTCATGTCGCGCCACATAAAATTTATAAGGTCGACGGATATAATTTAACACGGGAAATAAAAGTAAATGCTTGGGACGCTGTTCTGGGAAAAGATTTTAATACGGAAACTTTAAACGGAGCTGTAACCGTCAAAATGCCTCCAGGAATACAAGACGGACAAAAATTAAGACTGCGCGGAAAAGGTTTGCCCGGACGCAACGGAATTGACGGAGATATGTTCATTGAAATTAAAATTGAAATTCCAAGACATGTAAACTCAAGACAAAAAGCTTTATGGGAAGAGCTTGCGCGTTTAGGCTAAATGTTATAACTGCAAAATTTCAGATTTAAAATTTAGAATTTAAAGTAAAGTAAACAAAATAAATTTAAATTAAATAAAAAAATTCTGGAGATGAATTTTAAAATTGCGACCTCATAAAATTTTTAATGTGCCTAATACTTTAAGTTTAATCAGAGTATTTTTGTCTCCGCTTGTATTATTATTTTTATCGCTGAGAATTGACACGCCGATTCCTTTTTTGCCTCAGGTAAGTTACGGCGATGCATTGGCCTCAATAGTTTTTATTATCGCAGGTGTAACGGATTCTCTCGACGGTTATATCGCTCGAAAACATAAATTAATTACGACAATGGGAAAATTTATTGATTCTCTCGCCGATAAAGTTTTAGTAATCGCTGCGATGTTGGCATTAATTGAATTAAATCGTTTACCGGCATGGATCGCAATGGTAATTATTACGCGTGAATTTGTCGTGACGGGTTTAAGGCTCGTGGCGGCCGCTCAAAATGTTATTATTTCAGCTTCAAAAGGCGGCAAAATAAAAACAGTCGTTCAAATTATCGCGCTAACAATGTTAATTTTAAATATTCCGTATGGTATGCACGTCATGTGGCTCGCAATGATCTTAACTGTTTGGAGCGGAATGGATTATTTGATAAAGGGCAGTAAAATTCTAAAAGAAGAATAATTCATTTTTATTTATACGGCGGGTTAAATAAAATAAATTTTTTAGCTCACCGTATTTTTTTTATTTATTTATATTCCGGAACTAGTTCACGTAATAAATTTAATGCTTCGTTCGGATTATTCACAGCTCGTTCAAGCGTCTTGTTTATGTCTGGAATTTTATTATTGCCGATTTGATTAGCTTTTATTTTGCTCTCAAAAATTTTTGGGTGCAGCGTCCCTCTCACTGCATTCTCATCGTAAAATAATGCTTCCTCTAATTTTTCACCGGGCCTGATTCCAGTATAAATAATATCAATGTCCTTATATGGTTCGTAACCGCATAATTTTATTAATAATTCCGCCATCTCCTTTATTACAACTGGTTCACCCATGTTCAACACAAAAATTTCTCCGCCATGCCCTAAAGCTCCAGCTTGTATTACTAAACTTACAGCCTCAGGAATTAACATAAAATATCTTTTCATATCAGGGTGCGTAACTGTTACAGGACCGCCTGAAGCAATTTGTTCCTCAAATTTCGGAATTACACTGCCTCGACTTCCCAAAACATTCCCAAATCTTACAGCCATAAATTTAGTTTCAGGATATTCGCTCTGAACATTCTCCAAAATTTTTTCTGCAAGCCTTTTCGTTGCTCCCATTACGCTCGAAGGATGTACAGCTTTGTCAGTCGAAATTAATACCATCCGTTCACAGTTAAATTTTCCTGCAGCCCTCGCAAGTGTCCGCGTCCCAATGTCATTAACTCTCATTGCTTCACGCGCTGAAAATTCCATTAACGGCACGTGCTTATGTGCAGCAGCATGAAATATTACATCCGGTTTTTTGTTCTCAAATAAATTATTTATCGCAATCTCATCAGCCACATCCGCTATAACCGGATAAACCGGAATATTTATTTTTAATTTCGCGAGGCTCTCCATTAATAAATATATTGACTGCTCACCATGTCCAAGCGCATAAATTTCAGCTGGATTATTATGCAGAACCTGCCGGACTATTTCGCTGCCAATCGAACCGCCTGCACCTGTGATTAAAATTTTTTTGCCGGCTATGTAATTCGATTCAGGAGCTAAATTTATTTTTACCGGTTCACGCCCAAGCAAATCCTCAAGTTTTACATTGCGCAATCTCGATACTGACACCTGACCATCTGCTAATTCCCTTAAGCTCGGCAGAATTCTCACGTTAACATTTAAATTTGACAGCGCGTTATAAATTTCTTTTATTTTCGTCCCGTTCGCTGACGGTATAGCGATTAATACAACTTCAAAATTTTTTGTTTTTACTATGTCGCGTAAATTTTCAGTGTTGCCTATAACGTCCAAACCTGAAACATGCCGCCCCAATTTTTGCGGGTCATCATCAACAAAAGCACACGGCATTAATTCCGAAACATTCCGCATTAAATCACGCGCCAAAAATGCACCCGCTTCTCCTGCTCCGACAATTAAAGTTTTTAAACGCCTCGAACTTTTTGCGTGAATCGATTTCGTTACCAGCCACGAAAATCTTAAGCCGCCACATAAAATTATCCCGGCGAAAAAACTTATTGCAAATGAAGTCCTAGGGAAAACAGAAATTTTAAAAATATTATTCGCCAGCAAAAATATTAAAACCGAAATTATATAAAGCCATATAAATTTAATATAATCTTCCGTGCCGGCGTGTATCCAAATAGTTTTATACTGTCCAGCTAACGCAAAAATTATCACTGTAACTGAAGGCAATGAAATAGTTACGTGTAACCAGTCGTCTATATAACGCGGAATTATTAAACCCAGCCTTATCGCATATCCTAAATATACAGCTAACGCCAATAATATAAAGTCCAGTATAAATATTAAAATTCCATTGCTCGAAACTTTCCGCCACATTAACATTAAAGGAAATTCCTTCATGATCGCAAATTATAAAATTATTTTTCTGCCGGAATTATTATTATTTCCTCCTAATCTGTCCAATTCGTTTAAAATTCCAGCTGGAGCTACATCAATTTTTGGTGAATTATTTTGACGTGCTGCTTCTTCGATTTGTTTTTGATATTTTTCGATTGATTTTTTTATCTCTGCTTGGTCGCCTTTAATCCAGAGTAATAAATTTTCTGCGGCAGCTTTTAGAGCATTTTCATCAGGTAAATTTTTTATCATTCCGAGTTCAAGTAAAATTTTATTTTCAGCTCTTAAAGATTCAATTACATCGGCTTCGTTAAATAAACCTTTTTTGTATAAAATTCTCATCATGATGTTAAATTTGCTTTTCTGGTTTTCGCCATCGAGCGTAATATCGTCCATTCTTCCCACTAACATCGATAATAATTCTTCAAGCCCAATCTGCATAGGCATAATAATAAAACCTCCGATTTAAATTTTAAATAATTATTAAATTAATTAATTTTTGCTGAAATTCTAGCATATTTAATATTTCGACCTTTACAACCTGCAAAATAAATTTTTTTTCAAGTTCAGCGTAAATATTTTATTTAAATCCGCGCAATCACCTTCAATCAAGATATTAAAAATAATAATCCGCAACTCTAAAATTTTTATTACAACATGGCCGGGAAAAATAATTTTTTCAGGTATAATTTCACGATAAAAATTTTTATTCACGAGGTTCCATTTTACAAATTATGAGTTTGTCTTTATATCGTAAATACCGCCCTCAAGATTTTAAAAGCGTCGTCGGTCAAAAATCTGCCGTCAACGTTATTTTAACTTCGCTACAAAAATCTAGAATTGGTCACGCTTATTTATTTTCAGGCTCAAGAGGCTGCGGAAAAACTTCGGTCGCTAGAATTTTCGCTAAAGCTCTAAATTGTAAACAGCCGGAAAATTTCGAACCCTGCGGACATTGTAAAAACTGTTTGGATATTACAGAAGGTGGAAGCCTCGATGTTGTAGAAATCGATGGAGCTTCTAATAATGGCGTGGACGAAATAAGAGAATTAAAATCTCACGTAAATTTAGCCCCGTTCAATTCCAAATATAAAATTTATATAATTGATGAAGTTCATATGTTGACGACTGCCGCATTTAACGCGCTGTTAAAAACTCTCGAAGAACCGCCGGAACATGTAGTATTTATTTTAGCCACAACCGAACCCCATAAAGTTCCCGTTACAATTCGTTCGCGCTGTCAACACATCCCATTTCATAGCATTTCAGCAGAAGATATTTTTAACAGGTTAAAAGAAATCTGCAACCTGGAAAATGTAAATTTTGAAAATGATGCGTTATGGGAAATTTCAAGGCAGGCAGACGGAGCTTTACGCGATGCACTTTCGATTTTAGAGCAGCTGATCTCATCGGGAAATATTACGCTTGAAAACGTCGAAAATATTTTAGGCGCAGGAAGCAGACCAACTTTTGAACGCTGGATAAAAAATTTTAGGGAAAACCCTGAAGATGCTTACATAAATTTAAAATCAATGCTCGAAGCCGGCGCAAGTTCAGCACGAATTTTTGAGGAGTTATTCTCACTAGTAAAAGATTTATGGCTCGTGAACAAATGGCCCAAAATTATTAACTCGCTCGGAAGTTCTGAACAGGACAAAAATTTTTTAAAGTCCGAAGCCCCAAACTGGAAAGCCGAAAAATTACACGCCGTTTTAAACGCCCTAATAAAAATTTTAACGCAGTCACGTGCAGGTGTTAGAGCTGATATTTTAACGGGGTTATTTATTTTGGAACTCGAAAAGCCCGAAGAAACACCGGAAATTAATAATAATTATAATTCGCGCAGTAATATTAATACTCCTTTTAGATTTCAACGGCAAAACCAGGAAATTAAAGCGGCAGAACACCCCGAAAAAATTCAAAGTTCTGAGACGGATATGACGGATATAACTCAGGAAATTATTAACAGTGCACACGAAAAAAATTTTTTAATTTACTGCGGCCTCCTAAACTCCAAAATTTTTAAGCAGAATAATAATTTAATTATCGTGTTCAATAATATATATTGTTACAGCGTCATGCTCGCACCTTTAAAAATATCTGACATCGGAAAAATTTTCCAGGAATACGAAATTATTACGCTCAAATACAAAAATTTACACGTTGACTACAAAAACGAAAATAATTTTAAACCTGATATTACTCAAAATAGGCCGGGAGAAAAAAATTTACAGAACGACACAAATATTAAAACTGAAAATAATATATTGAATTTTAACGAGTTTATAAACGCCTTGAAAAATTACGGAACTACAGCAAATTTAATTGTATCGTTCAGAAAAGAAAATGAAAATGAAAATGATAATGATAACGACGAAAATATTATTTTAAATGGCGATAACGATAACGAAGGAGACAACGATTAAATAAAATGGGGTGCGAATTTGTACATTTACACGTTCATTCTGAATACAGTTTACTTGATGGAGCTATCAGAACTAAAAAACTCGCTGAAAAAATTTCAACATGGCCAAATAAATCAATTGCTTTAACTGATCACGGCGTTTTATATGGTGCTGTCGAATTTTACGAAAATTGCAAAAACGCAGGAGTAAAACCTATTTTAGGCTGCGAAACTTATATTGATTACGACGGAATAGACACACCGGGACGAAAAGGCAGAAACCATTTAATTTTATTGGCCGAAAATAATACGGGTTGGCATAATCTAATTAAATTAATTTCAATCGCTAATACTGACGGATTTTATTACAAGCCCAGAATTGATTTTGAATTACTGAAAAAATATCACGATGGGTTAATTGTTTCGTCAGCATGCATGTCCGGAGATATTGCAAAATTTATTTTGGCCGGCGAAGATGATAAGGCATTACAGCGCGCAATTTCTTACAGGGATGCTGTAGGCGAAAATAATTTTTTTCTGGAAATCATGCCCCATAAAATGCAGGAACAAAAATTAATAAATCAAAAATTAATCGAAATTCATAAAAAAACAGGCATCCCAATTATCGCGACTGGTGACGCACATTATTTAAACGCTGAGGATTACGAATGGCATAAAATATTTAAAAAAATTAGTACTCATTCAAGCAAAGATGACAGCGATGATTTTGGATTTAAGGACAATGATTTTTATTTGAAATCTCCGGGAGAATTTTGGGATGCTTTTGGCGATGATGTACCGGAAGCATTAAATAACACTCTCGAAATTGCTGAACGCTGCAACGTAGAATTAAATTTAAAACACGAAAAATATTTACTGCCAAATTTAAAGCTTGATGAAAATATTACGCCGGAACAAGAATTAAATAAACAAGCTCACGAAGGATTAATTTTAAGATTTTCCGGCCATGAAGTTCCAGAAGAATATTTAACGCGCCTCGAATATGAATTAAACGTAATAAATAAAATGGGGTTCGCCGCATATTTCTTAATAGTTTCAGGAATAATAAAGGCCGCTAAAAATAAAAATATTCCGATTGGTCCGGGCAGAGGTTCGGCGGCTGGTTCGGTTGTAGCTTGGAGCTTGAGAATTACGGAATTAAATCCGCTTAAATATAATTTGCTGTTCGAGAGATTTTTAAACCCTGAGAGAATTTCAATGCCCGATATTGACACAGATGTTTCAGATAAGGGGCGCGATGAATTATTAAAATATATTTCGGATCATTACGGAAGCGATCACGTTGCGCAAATAATTACTTTTGGACGAATGAAAGCGCGTCAATCAGTTAAGGATGTCGGAAGGGCTTTAAAATTGGATTTCGAAATTACGAATAATCTCGCGAAATTAGTACCAGCTGACGCAAAAAATTTAAATGAAGCTTTAGAACGTTCAACCGAATTAAAAAATTATGTTACGAATGATTTAACAGGGAAAAATATTTTTGAGAAGGCCGTAAATATTGAAGGTTTAGCACGCCACACAAGCCAGCACGCTGCCGGAGTTGTTATTACTCCAGTTCCTATAACTGATATTGCTCCAGTCAAAAGATTAAGCACAGATAAAAATAACCAGAGCACCACTGATCAAGTTGTTACGCAATTTACGATGGAGCCAGTCGAAAAATTAGGACTCGTCAAAATGGATTTTTTAGGATTAATAACGCTGTCGATAATCGAGGAAGCTTTAAATAATATCGAATTAAATACGGGTAAACGCCCAAACATGGAAGAAATTACGCAGGATATGAACGACCCCGAAGCCCTGAAAATTTTGCGTGAAGCCGACACAATTGGAGTATTTCAGCTCGAATCTGATGGAATTAGATCAATGTTGCGAAAATTAAAAATTGACCGCTTCGAAGATTTAGTAGCAGCCCTCGCGATGTATCGTCCCGGCCCTCTTGATAGCGGAATGGTCGACCAGTATATTAAATGCAAGAACGGCGAAGCTAAACCGGAATACCCTCATAAATTATTGGAAAATGTTTTAAAAGAAACTTACGGTGTAATTTTATATCAAGAACAGGTAATGCAATGCGCTTCAGTTTTGGCCGGTTATAGTTTGGGTGAAGCTGATATTTTACGGCGGGCAATGGGAAAAAAGAAAGTTGAAGTAATGCAGCAACAGCGCGAAAAATTTTTAAAGGGTGCTGAAAAAAATAACATCGATCCCAAAACAGCCGGCGCAATTTTTGACAACATCGAGAAATTTGCAGGTTACGGCTTTAATAAATCTCATAGTGCCGCATATGCTTTAATTTCGTATGAAACTGCCTGGCTGAAAGCTCATTACAGATCCGAATACATGGCCGCATATTTATCAAGCCAAATGAAAGCAAAAAAAGAAATTTTAGGGAATTACGTGCGGGAAGTTCGGCAGGACGGAATAAAAGTTTTAGCACCGGACATAAATAAATCTAACGAAAATTTTACAGCTAACAACGGGACTATATTATTCGGATTGGGCGCAGTCTCTCGAATTGGACATAACGCAGTCGAAAATGTTATTGAAACTCGTAAAGCCGGCGGAAAATTTAAAAGTTTTTGGGATTTTATTAAGCGTGTTGACTTAAGCACAATGAATAAAACAGCAATTGAAAATTTAATCAAGGCCGGAGCTTTTGACGGGATCGAAAAAAACCGCGCTAAATTAATTAACAGAGTTTCGGATTATGTGGACGCATTCCAGAAAATTAATATAAATAAAAATCAGCTCGGATTATTCGGGATTGATGAAATACAAGAACCCGGCATGATCGAAACTGAAGATTTTGACGAAAGGACTAAGCTCGAAAACGAACGCGAAGTAATGGGCTTATATATTTCCGGGCATCCGTATGATAAATACTCCGAAAAAATTAATATTTATGCAAATTGTAATATTTCTGAAATTCCTTCATGGAAAGATCGCGATATTAAATTTAAATTTGGTGGCCTGATCAGTTCGATTACAAATAAAACGACTAAGAAGGGCGATCCAATGTTAAATATTTTGGTTGAGGATGCTGAAAATAATATACAATGCACAATATTTAATAACGTGCTCGAAAAAATGGAACGCAGTTTAATTTTGGGGTCGGCGTGTTTATTTGAGGGTAAATATAACGATAAAGGATTATTTAATATTACAAAAATTTATATGTATGATGAACTGGATAATTTAAATAAAAAATTTGTCCGGGTGAAATTAAAAAAAGTTATTGACCCCAAAAAATTTTACGCGATCTTAAAAAATTGTAGAGGCAAATCACAGGTTTTACTAGAATACGAAGACTCCGGGATTTTTAACAGGGTGCTTTTGGGTGAAAATGTTGATCCCGATAAATTTCGAGATGGATTATTAAAAATTTTGAACGACGGTGAATTTAAAATCACTGCGGGGTAATTAAAATTATTTTATTTTATTTTATTTTGAGGAGGAATATAAAAAAATGTTCGTAAAAATAGTTTGTACGATCGGACCTGCCAGCGAAAATTACGAAACTTTAAAGGCAATGGCAGAAGCTGGGATGAATGTAGCGCGCTTGAATTTTTCTCACGGAGATTACGAAGGTCACGAAAAGAAATTAAAATTAATCCGCAGAGTTGAACGGGCTGTAAAAAAACCTATAGCCGCATTACTTGACACGAAAGGCCCTGAAATTCGTACGGGACATATGCAGGACGGAGAAATTAATTTAATTCCCGGCCATGAGATAATTTTATCAGCATGCGATGAGCCTTTTATTGGAACGCCGGAAAAAATTTTTGTGAATTATAAATTATTATCGAAAGAAGTAACGCCAGGCCAAAATATTTTTATTGATGACGGCACGTTAAATCTCGAAGTCGTTAAAGTTAATGGCGATGATGTAACTTGTAAAATAATTGTCGGCGGACCTTTACGCGATACAAAAGGCATAAATATTCCCGGCGCAGATTTAACGCTCCCGGCACTTTCGGATAAAGATAAAAGCGACATCGCTTGGGGGATTCAGCACGGTATGGAATATTTAGCGGTGTCGTTCGTGAAAACCCGACAGGATATTATACAAGTCCGCAGGCTCGTGAGAACTTTGGGCGGTAATATGAAAATTCTCTCAAAAATTGAAACTCGTCAAGCAGTTGATAATATTTCGGAAATTATTGACGTTGTTGATGGCGTAATGATCGCGCGCGGAGATTTAGGTGTGGAAATGCCAACCGAAGATGTGCCGTTAATTCAGAAAAAAATTATTGACATGTGCAGACTTCAGGGTAAAGTCGTTATAGTTGCTACTCAGATGTTAGATTCGATGATACGAAATCCAAGACCAACAAGAGCAGAAGCCAGCGATGTAGCTAACGCAGTTTTAGACGGAACTGATGCGGTGATGTTATCGGGTGAAACAGCTTCGGGAAATTATCCGGTTCAAGCAGTCGCAACAATGCGCAAAATTGTAGACAGAGCCGAACAAGATTTAAATATCTGGGGAAATCATAAATACGATAAAGAAAATTATAATTTAAATTCAAATGATAATAATATTATTCCAGTTCCAGATGCAGTAAGCGGAGCAGCTGTTTTAATTTCGTGCCAGGTGAAAGCGCCCGGAATAATTTGTTTAACGAGAAGCGGATTAACTGCAAAAATGATAAGCAAACACCGTCCGGAATGTCCGATTTTAGGTTTAACGCCTTCGCAACAAACTTGGAGGGAGTTAGCTTTATGGTGGGGAGTTCAGCCTGTTAGATTATCTGAAATGAGCGACATAAATGTAGCAGCACGCGAAGCAATTAACACCTGCGTAAATAAAAATTTATTGCCTGAAGGTGAATTAGTCGTAATAACTGCGGGTTTACCAGTTGGGCGGCCTGGTTCTACGAATTTAGTAGAAGTTTTGACGACCGGGACAATTTTATTAAGCGGGACACCGTTATCACATAAAAACGCAGTCGGAAAAGTCTGCATAGCTCACACGCCGGAAGAAGCTTTAAATAAAGTTACGCCTGGTTGCATTTTAGTAGTTCGGCAGTTAAGCGAGGAATATAGGCCGGTTTTGGAAAAAGTTGGAGGCGTATTATTTGAGAGCGGTTTATTATTTGCTGAGGGGAACAGTTTAGCGATTGATTATAATTTGCCGTGCATAGTTGGAGTAGCAGATGCATTTTCTACGTTAATGGACGATGATTTAATTTCAGTTGATGGGACTCGCGGATTAATTTACAAAGGCAACGTAAGGCTGGTAATTTAAAATAATGCTCTCAAATTTTCGCAATGTAATAGATATAGCGATCGTCTCATTTTTAATTTACAGGATACTAGTATTATTAACGGGGACTCGTGCTGTCCAACTAGTAAAGGGAGTATTTATTTTAATAATAATTTCATTGGCTGCGAATTTTTTACAAATGAGGTTATTGACGTGGTTTTTAAATAATTCGTTATGGGCTTTAGGTTTTGCTATTCCGATAGTATTTCAGCCTGAATTAAGAAAGATGCTTGAAGAATTAGGGCGCGGACAATTTTATTTATTGAAGCGTCAAATGTCGGAAGATGAAGCGGAAATCAGAGTGAATCAAATAGCAGGTGCATTAAGTTATTTGAAAGCTCATAAAATAGGCGCGTTATTAGTTTTTCAGCAGGATGTCGCGCTTGGAGAATATTCTGACACCGCTATACATTTACATTCAAATATTACGCAGGAATTATTAATTTCAATATTTTGGAAGGATAATCCGTTACATGACGGCGCAATAATTTTAAATCGTCGTGAAATTATAGCTGGAGGGTGTTATCTGCCGTTAGCTGATGCTCCGGAAATTTCGAGATGGTACGGGACGAGACATCGGGCGGCGTTGGGAATTTCTGAAGTTTCTGATGCTATGGTAATGATCGTTTCAGAGGAGCGCGGAGATATTTCACTGGCAAAGCGGGGCCATTTGCAAAAAGATATAAGCGATGAACAAGTAAGAAAATTATTAATGTTATATTTTTCAGGCATTCAACGAGTAAAAGGCTGGGCGAAATTTTTAAAAATACTTCAGGATTTATTCTGGGTTACTAAAACAAAAAGTGAATCCGGAGGGCTGGTGAAATAAAATGACGTATTGGAATTTCAGACATAAATTTAATTTAGATTTTGACACGATATTTTCTTCGCCTTTATCTTTATGGATTATAGCAATAATTTCGGCTGTAATGATGTGGGTTCATGTTACGAGCACTGATGAGGAAAATTTTTTAACTCGTAAATTTTCGTGTCCCATTGAGTACAGGTCTTTAGATCCTCAAGCTATTTTGCGCGGCAGAACATCGGAAGTTGATTTGGAAATTAAAGGCCCGGAAAAATTGATGTTAAATTTAAATTACGATCAAATAAAAGTATATGTCGATGCAAGAAATTTAATTCCCGGCAAAAAGTACAGCCAAAATATAAGCGTTGAACTTCCGGATAATTTAAAATTTGTTTCGTGCACGCCGTCTCAAGTTACGTTAGATTTGGTTCGGCAGGTTACGCGATTGATGCAGGTTGAAATTGTTTTACCGCAGAATATTCCTGAAGGTCAGTATATTGAGGATGTCGAAATTATCCCGAAGGAAGTCGGAATTAAAGGAGCGGAGGATGATGTGGCGAAGGTTGGAGCTTTGAGAATTACGCCGTCATTTGAGGAATTGCAATCTGGCCGCGAGCTTTTGATGGCCGTAAAATTTTCTCAGTCTGAACCGTTTGAGGGCAGTGTAAATATTGAACCTGCTCAAGTGAGATTTAAAGCTAATATAGCGCGCGGACTGCCGAGAAAAAAAATCCCGGTAAATGTAAAATTAACCGGCGAATTAAATGGAGATTTTGAAATACGTTCAATTGTTACAGAGCCTTCAGAAATTCAAATTGAAGGTAACACTGAAGATCTTGCGAAAATTGAAGCGGTTGAAACTGAGAATATAGATGTATCAAATTTTGTGAGCGATCAAATTATAGTCGCGCCGTTAAAATCTTTTGATGTTGCTGGAATTTCTGTTTTAAATAATAAATCAATCAGATTAAATATAAAACTCGGAGAAGTTCGTGCAGAAAAAAATTTTTCAAATATTCCGGTTGAGTTAAAAAATATTTCTGATGCTTCTAAAAATTGGAGCGTTACTCCTCCCAGTGTTAATTTAGTAGTTGAGGGTCGTCCGTCGTTAATTGAGAAATTCACGGTTGAAAATTCCGGCTTAAAAGTTTATGTCGATATGAGCAATATATTTATTACGCCGGTGGTTTTGCCTGTTAGGAGTGAAATTATTTCGGAAGATGCTTTTAAAATTACCAGGATTGAGCCAAGTAATATAACGGTGAACATGAACGAGTAGCGCCGGTATTTTTAAAATATAAATAATATTTATTCCTTCGGATGAATTAATAAATTTCTTCGGATGAATTAATAAATTTTATAATTTGTTCGGGGGAATTTTTTTTAATTTTTAAGTCGTTATAATTATCAAGAGTTAAGAGAAGATATAAAAATAATTTAGGAGCGTAAATAAAAAAAATTGGACAGACAAATAAAATATTTTGGGACTGATGGAGTAAGGGATTTAGCGAACTCCGGGAACATGACTCCAGAAATGGCCATGAAGTTAGGCCGGGCTTTCGTGAGATTTTCAGGAGCTAGGAAAATTATTTTAGGTCGCGACACCCGTTTAAGCTGCAAAATGCTGGAGGGCGCATTATATTCCGGAATGAGTTCAGAAGGTGCGGACGTTTATTTAACTGGAATAATTCCAACGCCTGGAGTGAGCTGGGCCATAAAAAATTATAATGCTGATGGCGGTGCAGTCATAAGTGCTTCACATAATCCAGCAGAATATAACGGAATAAAATTTTTAGGTCGCGACGGCTGCAAATTAAGCGATGAAGATGAATTAAAGATCGAAGAAATATTATTAACCGGCGAAAAAAATACTTCGGGCAATATCGGAAATATTTCAGACATGCGCACCGATTCAGTAAATAAATACGCCGAACATTTAGCAAAATTATTAAATAACCGTCATCATGGTTTTATAGCTTTTGACTGCGCTTTTGGTGCTGCCAGCGTAGTAGTCCCGTTATTAATGGAGATAACTGGTTTAACCGGGAAAATAATTTCATCAGGGTTTAACGGCTTAGATATAAATAAAAATGCTGGAGTTATGCACATGGAAAATTTAACGAGCTGCGTAACTCAAAATAAAATGTCTTTAGGTTTTGCTTTTGACGGAGATGCCGACAGGGTTTTAATAAGTGATGCGAAGGGCAGAATTATTGACGGCGATATTATTTTATGGGTGTTAGCGCGTTGGCTGAAATTTAAAAATTTTCCCGGTAATAATAGAATTGTCGTTACAGTTATGAGCAATATGGCTCTCGAAAGTCATTTATTACGCGAAAATATAAAGACTCTGCGCTGTCAAGTTGGAGATCGTTACGTTTTGGATGCAATGAGAAACACCGGCGCAGCTTTAGGCGGAGAACAGTCCGGGCATATTATAGTAAACGAATTTACATCGACAGGTGATGGAATTTGTACGGCGATGTTATTTTTGAATGCCATTGAAGATTTACACGAAGATATAAATACTTTAATAGATCGTTTTGGGAGATATGCGCAGAAATTAACGAATTTAAAATTAAAAAGACCTCGCGAAGAAATAAATATTAACGAAATAAATAATATTGCAGAAGATTATAAAAATAAATTGAACAATGACGGCCGGATTTTTATAAGGACTTCCGGGACCGAGCCACTTTTAAGAATTTTGGTTGAAGCTAAAAACCCCGATACAGTCGAAGAATTGTCGGGAATATTGTCGCGGAAAATGTCGGAGCTTATTTAAATCATGCAGAAAATTTTAAAAGTTCATGAGGCTTATTCAGGGGATGCCCTAAAAAATTTAGCTCGAATACACCCGGACGACATGGCCGAATTAAATTTAACTGACGGCGATTTAATAGAAATTATCGGGAAAAAAATTACACCTGCACGAATCAGAACAGGTGATCGCGAAATTGGACGCGGAATAATTCAAATTGACGGCTTGATCCGAGAAAATGCAGCGGTCTCGCTCGACGATAATATTACACTTGAAAGCAGCATAAAATACCATTTTGCAGGAAGCGCAACAATTCAACCGATGGGCGATGTAAAATTAAGCGATCGTGAAAACGATTCACAATATATTTTATCGTTATTGGAAGGTCAAAGCGTTCGGGCTGGGGATCGGGTGAGATTAAATTTATTTGGTACGCGCATATGTGATTTTTTAGTGACTGACACGACACCGGACGGAACTGTAATAATAAATCATTCGACATATTTAAATATTTTAAAGCCCATTGAAATAAAATCAGCTCATAAAATTTCATACGAAGATATAGGCGGATTAAATTCCCAAATTAGAAAAGTCCGTGAAATGATCGAGCTGCCTTTAAGATTTCCGCAAATATTTGAGCGTTTAGGGATTCAGCCACCTCGCGGGGTTTTATTATACGGGCCTCCCGGAACTGGTAAAACAGTTATTGCGCGAGCTGTAGCAAATGAAACTGATGCATGGTTCACGCATATTTCAGGGCCGGAGATAATCGGAAAATTTTACGGTGAAAGCGAAGAGAGATTAAGAAATATTTTTGAGGAAGCTCAATCGCGTGCGCCATCAATAATTTTTATAGACGAAATAGATGCAATAGCCCCGAAGCGTGAGGACATGGGCGGGGAAAAACAAGTAGAACGCAGAGTCGTAGCGCAGTTATTAGCTTTAATGGACGGATTAAAATCGCGTGGGCAGTTAATAGTAATTGGAGCGACAAATATACCTAATTCATTAGATCCAGCGTTAAGGAGGCCGGGAAGATTTGATCGTGAAATTTCTGTACCGATTCCGGATCGTAAAGGCAGGCTAGAAATTTTAAAAATTCATACTCGTGGGATGCCGTTAGCTTGTGATGTAGATTTAAAGAGGATTGCTGATATAACGCACGGATTTGTCGGAGCGGATTTGGAGGCGTTAGCGAAGGAGGCGGCGATGTCATGTGTTCGGGATATATTGCCGTATGTAAATTTTAATTCTGATTCTGGGCAGATACCGTATGAAAAAATTTTGCATCTTGAAGTCAGCATGAAACATTTTTTAAACGCGTTACTTGAGATAGAACCTTCAGCGGTTCGCGAGGTATTTGTAGAAATTTCGGATGTTAGTTTTAACGATATTGGCGGGCTTGACGAAATAAAAAATGAATTGATCGAGGCTGTAACATGGCCGATGAAATACGCTGAAATTTTTGAGAAGTATAAATTAAAGTCGGTTCGGGGGATTTTATTGCACGGAAAATCCGGGACAGGAAAAACTTTAATTGCGAAGGCATTAGCGCATGAGAGCGGAGTAAATTTTATAAATGTTCCTGTTGTGAATATAAATTCAGGTTCAGCGCTTCATAATATTTTCAGGGTAGCGAGGCAGGCGGCACCATCAATAATATATTTTGACGATGTAGATTTATTATTTTACGAGGGCAGCGAGCTTGTTGGGAAATTTATAAACGAGATGCGGGGAATTGAAGAATTGAACGGCGTTACAGTTTTAGCGACGACGAATAAAATAAATATTTTGGATGGGAGTATTTTAACGCCTGGAGTATTTGATATGCAGCGAGAAATAATTATGCCTGATTTGAGGGCACGTGAAGAAATTTTTAAAATTCAGCTGCGCAATAAGCCATGTGGCGAAATAAATTTGAAGGAGCTTGCGGAATTAACGGAAAATTATACCGGCGGAGATATAGTTTTAACATGTGAACGCGCGTGCATGAGAGCATTAAAACGTGGCATAAATAATTTTAAGATTACCCGTGAAGATTTTAATTTTAATTTAAATGTAAATGCCCAAAATAACAGCTGAAGATAATTGTAATCGTCTTGATATATTTTTAAGTTCGGAATTAAATATAACTCGTTCATACGCGAATAAATTAATTAAATCTGGAAATGTTACGGGTGAAGGCGGAAATTTAAATTTAAAACCTGCCAGCAAGATAAGAGCGGGCGAAGAGTTTAATATAAATATTCCGGGATCTGAAAATTTGAATTTAAAGCCTGAAAAAATAAATTTTGATGTTATATATCAGGACGAATATTTATTAATAATAAACAAGCCTTCCGGATTAGTTGTGCATCCTGCGCCTGGAAATTATGAGCACACGCTTGTAAACGGTTTAATATATTACTTTCCTGAAATAAAAAATTTACGTGACAAAATGCGGCCTGGAATAGTTCACCGATTAGATTCCGGAACATCTGGTTTAATGGTGGCAGCACGAGATCAGAAGACAAGTGAAATTTTAAAGAGAATGTTTGCAGATCGTGAAATAAATAAAAATTATTTGGCTTTAACACATAACGCGCCGTCAAGACGGGAAGGAATTTTATCCGGGCCGATAGCTCATGATCCGGATAATTATTTAAAAATGTGCGTAATCGAAAACGGAAGACCGGCCATGACTGGTTATAAAGTTTTATGGAGTCAGGATAAAAATAAAAATAAAAATAAATTTTCGCTGATTGAATGTAAATTATTTACTGGTCGGACGCATCAAATCAGGGTGCATTTATCGGCTTTAGGCTGTCCGATTTACGGAGATGTGTTATACGGTTCGAGCGTAAAAAATTCTCGTGTAATGTTACATTCTTGGAAGCTGGAATTTCTGCACCCGGTTACAAAAATAAAAATGTCTTTCACGCAAAATATACCGGAAGATTTTAAATTATGTCTGAGTGATATATTAAGATAAGGTCATTAATATATTTTTATATTTGTTAAGATTATTTGGAAGAGAGCGCAATTAATTTAAATTAAGTATGATCCCCTTCATAAACTGGAGGGGATTTTTTATTATTTCATTCCGAGTAAAAGCAATTTTAAAATTTTGGATCTTCGAATTATGAAACGCGATATTACAACGGGCAAAATTACACCAGCTGCAAAAAGAATTAACGTGCAGACATAAAAATTTATTTTCATGATCGAATATAAAGGAATTCTAAACATGACCATTACAATTACGTGAAATATATAAATGTCCATAGAATATTTACCGGCAATACATAACGGACGCAACGGAAATTTACCAGCTATAAATATAACGCTTAATATTCCAGTGAATGCGCAGAGCTGATTTAAAGGCAGTATTTTTGAGAGTGTTAATATTTCAGAAATTATAAATATCGGTATATATACGTAACGGGGGGGGGGGGCAATTCTGTTTACCGAACCAAATACCAAGCATAAAGAACGGACAATTTATAAAAGCATTCGAAATACTATATAAATTTATGCCTGTTTTATTCGTGAAAGCATTCATTACGCTCAATATGATGGGACTGATAAAAATCATAAGCGGTAAATTATTTTCATTGGCAAATTTTCCTGCGAAAGCCTGAATCAAAAATAACGAATATGAAAACCATAATACACCGTAAGGACTTTGACCGAGCAAAACCAACGGAAATTTTTTTATATCATACGGTGAGTTTGCAAATTTTGACAGAAACAAAATAAACGGCGTGTACAATAAAGTAACGATAATATACGGGATCATTAATCTTATAAAACGCGATTTAATATAATTATGCCTATGCTCCCGATCGAAATTTAAAATTTTCAACGAGACTACACCAGATATAAAAAATATTAACGGCATATGAAACGAGTATAAAAAATCATCAAGCGTTTTAAAAATTACATTTTCGCTCAAATGACTCCCTGCCATGCCTCTTATACAATGTCCTAACACTACGAGAATTATTCCTACACCTCGCGCAGCATCAATTTCTTTTGAACGCCCTTTTTTAATCATCATTGCCTGAAACCATCTCCCAAAAATTTATTTACATTAAGCAATTAAAAAATTATATTCCTGCTCACAATATATAAAAATTTATAAGCTCATTCCTGCAATAAATCAAACAATTATATATAATTTCTGCAAGTTGAATATTAAATTACTGAATTTAAGAGCATAAAATAAAATAAAAATATAAATTCAAAAATTTTATAAACAGGAGGAATTAAACTTTTGAACGAAAAAAATATTAATAAACCACACCGAAGACACGCAAATTTTTCGCTTAAAGAACGTTTAAATTTTATTGCTCTCGGCGGACTCGGCGAAATAGGAAAAAATATGTACGTCCTGGAATATAAAAATGAAATGATCGTGATCGATTGCGGTTTAAAATTTCCTGACAGCGATTTACCTGGAATTGATTATATTGTCCCGGATATTTCGTATTTGGAGGCCAATAAAAATAAAATTCTAGCGATCATAATAACTCACGGCCATGAAGATCATACTGGAGCATTACCCTATGTTATGCCAAAAATTGACGCTCCCATTTACGCGACTAAATTAACGATCGGATTAATTAAAAATAAATTTCTTGAGGACTGCCCGGAATGTTCACCAGATTTTAACGAGATAAGAGCAGGGGAAATTATCGAAATTGGATCATTCAGAATAAGATTTATTGCCGTAGCTCATTCAATTCCGGACTGTGTAGCGCTTTCAATCGAAACACCTTTAGGCAGAATTATTCACACTGGAGATTTTAAACTTGACAGCACTCCGGTTGATGGACGAATGACAGATTACGGAGCATTTGCAGAAGAAGGAGACAAAGGAATTTTATTATTATGTTCCGACAGCACTAACGCAGAAAAAAAAGGTTTTACTCAATCAGAAAAAATTATTTCTTTAACGCTTGAAAATTTATTCAGAAATTATAAATCGCGCCGCATAATAGTTTCATCGTTCGCTACAAATATACACAGAATACAACAGGTCGCAGATGCCGCAAGTAAATTTAATCGTAAAATCGCCTTCATGGGCCGGAGCATGATCCGTAATGTAGAATTATCGCGGGATTTAGGATATTTGAAAATTGACCCTAAAATTTTAATTCAAATCGAAGACATTTGGCGTTATCCTAATAACCAGCTCGTAATAATGACAACTGGAAGTCAGGGCGAACCATTTTCAGGACTCGTAACAATGAGTAAAGGCGAAAATAAATTAATTACTTTGGGTGAACATGACGTAGTATTTTTATTAGCTTCGATTATTCCGGGAAATGAAAAATTAGTTTACGGGACTATTAACAGATTATTTGAAACCGGCTGCGAAGTAGTTTACGAACGAGATAAAAATATACATGTTTCCGGCCATGCTTCGAGCGAAGAATTAAAAATTATTTTGAATTTAGTCAGGCCACAATATTTTATACCAGTTCACGGCGAATACAGACATATGATCAGACATTCTCAATTAGCTCAAGAAGTCGGGATGAATGCGAGAAATATTTTTATATTGTCAAATGGTGAAGTTTTAACTTTTACTCGCGGAAATTTTCCCAAACGCCGGGAGCATGTTCAATCTGGTGCGGTTTTAGTTGACGGCAATGCAGTAAGCGGAATAAAATCCGAAATTATGAAAGAACGCCGGGAAATTTCAGAGGATGGAATTTTAATGATCGGTGTGGCAATTGACGACAGAGGAAATTTATTATCGCCTGTAGCAATCGAAACGCAAGGAGTATTTATAGCTGATGACATTCACGAAGTTTATAACGAACTTTATGCAGCAGCAGAAAACGCAATAAAAGAATTTGCAGGAAGCCGCGTAAATATAGACTCGCTGAAAAAAAATATTAAATCTAAAATCCGGGACGTATTAAGAAAACGTAATTCATCGTTTGCAGTTGTGATGCCCGTAATTTCCGTAAAGCGTCCGGGATATTATTATGATAATTCGGATTACGAGAAAGAATTTTTTTAATTTTTTTTATTTTTAAGGAGTGTTATAAAAATTGGAATATGATTTAAATACTTTAATTTTGGGAGCGGTTCAAGGAATTTGTGAATTTTTGCCGGTGAGCAGTTCCGGACATTTAGCAATTTTGCAGAATTTTTTTAATTTGAACAGTGAAAATTTAGTGACGTTTGATTTATTTTTACATTGCGCGACCGTTCTAGTAATTTTAATATTTTTCGCGAAAGATGTTTTTATGATTATTTCCGACTGGTTTAAAGGCTGGTTTAAATCTAAATCTAAAAAGGAAGCTGGCTGGACATACGGCTGGATGATAATAATAGCAACGGTTATAACTGGATTAATCGGCCTTCCGTTGAGAAAAATTGTTGAAGAAATGATGAGTTCTACATTACTGGTCGGGAGCGGGTTAATTTTCACTGGTATAATTTTGGCTTTTGTTCCGTTAATTTCGCGTGAGAATAAAAATTTTTCACCGTATTTAATAGCTGTTGTGATTGGGATTGCTCAAGGTGTAGCAGTTTTGCCGGGCGTATCTCGTTCAGGTTTAACGATGGCTGCGGGGCTGTTAATGGGAATGGAAATAATTGAGGCGTTCAGTTTTTCATTTGTAATTTCTGTTCCTGCAGTTTTGGGAGCGAGTTTGCTCGAGGCGATAAAAATTTTTAAATCCGATGAAATAATTTATCTGCCATCCGGTTGGGTAATTGGTTTAATTGTAGCGTTTGTATTTGGACTTTTGGCACTGAATTTAATGCGTAAGCTCGTAATTTCTGGTAAATGGCCGTATTTCGGATTATATTGCTTAATAATCGGAGCTGTAACGGTGTTAATGTCATTGAGGATTTTTTAAAATGCCCGTGAAAATAATTTTAGCTTCGGGAAGTCCCAGACGAAAAGAATTATTAAAAAGTTTGGGGATCGAGTTTGAAATAATAAAGCCCAATGCGGACGAAAAAATTTTAAATGATGAGTCTCCTGAAAATTTATGTAAGAGGCTCGCGGAATTAAAAGCCAATTCGATAAACATAAGCAATAAAATAATTTTAGCGGCTGACACGATCGTAGTAATTGAAAATGAAATTTTAGGCAAACCAAAAAACCGTGATGACGCTTTCAGAATGTTAAATTTATTGCAGGGTCGTGAGCATAAAGTTTTAACGGGGATAGCGTTGCGCGAAAATAATAAATTAATTTCTGATGTCGAAATCTCATGCGTAAAATTCCGTGAATTAAATCAAGCTCAAATTAAAGCTTATATATCATCCGGAGAATGTGACGATAAAGCTGGGGCTTATGCTGTTCAGGGTTTAGGCTCGTTATTAATTGAATATATCAAAGGCGATTATTATAACGTTGTTGGCCTGCCGTTGTGCAAATTTGGGAAAATGCTAAACAATTTTAATATTACGCTGGAAAATTTATTAAACGCGTAAAAAAAATTCATTGTCCCGGAATAGATCATAAAAAATATTTCGTAACGCTCTGAAATCTATTCCAGGATAATATAAATTATTTATTTTGTGTTTCCATTACGTATTCTGAGGCTGCATTAATCATTATTTTTCCGGCTCCCTGATCTCTTATTTCGGTTATTGGCGATTTTCCTTCGTAATTTCTAGCGTGAAGATCAGCTCCGGAACGCGCCAAAATTCTTAAAACTTCGAGATTTTTCCCGCCATGACTATTATAATTAATCACAGCCCACATTAAAGCACTTTCGCCGTAATTATCTTTTAAATTAATTTCTGCTCCGGAATTTATCAGAGTTTTTATAATTTCAGGATCATTATTGCCGGCAGCAGCAAACATTAAAGCCGTTACGCCTTCCTGATCTTTAGCGTTTACATCAATTCCAGCTTCAACCAAAATTTTTATAACTTCGGGATATTTTGTTTTTTCAGCAGCTCGCATTAAATTTGTAAAATCCTTTTTAGTTTTAGCTTGAACATCTGCACCGGAATCAATGAGAATTTTTATTATTTCAGGTTTAGCATTATTTTTTAAGGCCAACATTAAAACGGTTAAGCCCTTTTTATCTTTAGCGTTAACTTTTGCGCCGGATTTTATTAATTTAGTTATTTGCGCTGGTGTAGCTTTTGGATTTTTGACGGCCTTCAATAAATCAGTGTCGCGATTCGCAAAAACACTCGACGCAAAAATAATAATTATCGAAAAAGCCAACGCAAATTTTAATTTAAATAATTTCATAAATTAAACCCCCTTTATAAATTCCCAAGCGCAAATTTATTACACGTTAGTTGTAGCTACTTCGCATTTTAAGTCTTCGCCGTCTAATTTTATATTGAGTTCAGAGCCTTCAGAAATTTTTTCACTCAGCATGAAATCTGCCAACCTGTCCTCAAGCATTGACTGAATTGCCCTGCGTAACGGCCTCGCTCCGTATTTTGGTTTAAAACCTTTTTCGAGAATTTTAGATTTAACTTCATCGTTAACATTTATTTTTAATCCTTGAGTGTCGAGCCTGTCAGATAATTCGTTTAACATCGTGTCAACTATCTTCAATAAATTATCTCGCGTTAAAGGTCTAAACACAGCAATTTCATCAATTCTGTTTAAAAATTCCGGCCTAAATAATTTATTTGCCTCATCTAAAATAATATTTTTCGATCTCTCAAAATCACGCTCGCTCATATTTTCGGCACTCGTCCCAAATCCTAAAGAATTACCCTGTTGAGCTTCTTTTGCTCCGACATTGCTCGTCATAATTATTACAGTGTTGCGAAAATCTATTTTACGGCCTTGACCGTCCGTTAATCTGCCGTCGTCCAAAATTTGCAGCAAAATATTAAAAACTTCGGGGTGAGCCTTTTCGATCTCGTCAAATAAAATTACGCTGTACGGTTTACGCCTGACTGATTCCGTTAATTTTCCGCCGTTATCAAATCCAACGTAACCGGGAGGCGCTCCGACTAATTTAGAAACTTCGTGACGTTCCATGAATTCGCTCATGTCAATGCGTATCATTGCGTCCTCTTTACCGAATAAAAATTTTGCCAGACATCTCGCAAGCTCAGTTTTACCTACACCAGTCGGACCCATAAATAAAAAACTTCCGATAGGTCTTCGCGGATCTCTTAAACCCGTTCTGGCTCGTCTTATTGCTCTTGATACTGCGCTGACTGCTTCATCTTGGCCGATTAATCTTTTTGAAATTTCAGCTTCCATTTTTAATAATCTTTCCGTTTCAGCTTCCGTTAATTGTTTTACCGGCACTCCAGTCTGTTCAGCTACAACTGAAGCAATATCTTCAGCAGTAATTTCAACTCGTTCAATTTTTTTATTTGTCTTCCAGTTGTTTAACTCCGTGTCTAATTCCTCGCTTAATTTGCGTTCTTTGTCCCGTAATTCTGTAGCGCGTTCGTATTTTTCGGAGTGTACTGCGTTTTCTTTTTGTTTGCGCACATCTTCAATTTGTTTCTCGATATTCTTAATATATTCCGGCGGTTCAAGCGATTTTAAACGAGTTCTCGCGCCGGCTTCATCAATTAAATCAATTCCTTTGTCCGGTAAAAATCTGTCGTTAATATATCTTGATGATAATTGAGCAGCCGCATTAATTGCAGAATCCGTAAAAATTACTTGATGATGATTTTCATATTTATCGCGCAAGCCTTTTAAAATTAACACTGCATCATCAACTGAAGGCTCATCAACGTGTACAGGCTGGAATCTGCGCTCAAGTGCTGCATCTTTTTCAACATATTTTCTGTATTCGTCATGTGTGGTCGCTCCGATTAATTGAAATATTCCGCGCGCTAAACTTGGTTTTAAAATATCTGCTGCATCGTTTGTACCTTCTGCGCTGCCTGCTCCGATTATCGTGTGAACTTCATCGACAAATAAAATTATTCCGCCTTCACTGTCCGTTAATTCCTTTATGATTTTCTTCAATCTCTCTTCAAATTCTCCGCGATATTTTGTGCCTGCCACTAACATGCCCATATTAAGCTGTATAATTCTTTTATCTTGAAGAGGTTCCGGGACATTTCCTGACGCTATTTGATTCGCTAAACCTTCGACAACCGCAGTTTTTCCGACTCCTGGATCGCCAATTAAAACGGGATTGCTTTTTGTTCGGCGGCATAAAACCTGCATAACTCTTTTAATTTCTTTTTCGCGTCCGATCACCGGATCTAATTCGCCATTTCTAGCAAGCTCCGTTAAATCCGTTCCGTGTTGATCAAGCGTTGGAGTTTTTATTTTACGGCGTTTATTTTGGCTGGAATTATTATTTTTAATCCCTTGAGAATTTTTATTATGTTCGTCGCTTAATTCGTTAATTTGTCTCAAAACTGCAAGCGGAGTTAAACCCATAGACAAAAATTGCTGAACTACTAAACCAGAATCATCCGCCAAAATTCCTAATAAAATATGTTCAGTGTCAACAAAATTAACGCCCAATTTTCTGGCTTCCATCATTGCGAGTTCCATTGCGCGCTTCATTCTTGGACTTATCGGGAGGTCTATATTTTTAGGCTGAACGTTATTTGAATGTCCTATTAAATCGCGGATTCTCGCTGATAAAATTTCAGGGTCAACGCCCAACTCAACAAGAGCCTGACACCCGATCCCTCCGCCTTCCTGCAAAATTCCAAGTAATAAATGTTCCGGCTCAACCATTGAGTGCCCCATCTGTAACGCTTCCTGATGAGCTAACTGAATAACACGCCTGCCTCGTTCTGTGAAAAATTGCCACATCAAATTTACATCTGCTCCTTTTGTTTTTAAATTAAATTAATCTTAATCATAACGGGTGAAATATAACACATAATGTCAATATTTGTTAAATTAAAAAAATTCTTGCATAAAAATTTAAAAATATTACACTTTACAAGTCAACACATTCTTAAACGATAAGGAGGAAAAATTTTTAATCATGATTACATTTTTTGCTGCTCTTGTAATGTTAGTTGTGGGCTATTTTATTTACGGTACATTTGTGGCGCATGTATTCGGGCCTGATGACCGTGAAACCCCGTGTACTAGATTACGCGATGGCGTTGATTACGTTCCAATTAGTCCGGGCAGAGCATTTTTGATCCAGTTATTAAACATTGCTGGACTCGGACCGATTTTCGGAGCTTTAACGGGAGCAATTTGGGGACCTCAAGTTTATTTATGGATAGTATTCGGGACAATTTTCGCCGGAGCTGTTCATGATTATTTAGTCGGAATGCTTTCGATGCGTAACGATGGCGCGAGCGTTTCAGAGATCACCGGGCGATATTTGGGCGGCTTCATGAAAAATATAATGAGAATTTTCTCAGTTGTATTGCTCGTAATGGTTGGAGTCGTCTTCATGGTTGGACCCGCCGGGCTTTTGGCCTTGATGGTAACTCAAGGAACTAGCGGAGCAGTTGGCGCAAGTTCTGGAGCTGCTTCACTTGTCTGGGGAATGGATGCTAAAAAGTGGACTGAAGTTTTAACAGTTGTAATTTTAATATATTATTTCTTAGCAACGTTATTGCCCATTGATAAAGTTATCGGGAAAATTTATCCGTTATTTGGATTATGTTTAATATTTATGGCGATTGGTACTGCAGGAGTAA